>ERZ1673737.2282-NODE-2282-length-16403-cov-4.060252_pt1 | contig 16403 bp, 20 predicted proteins | sample MGYA00580211_ERZ1673737 | MGnify/ENA primary metagenome ERZ1673737 (study PRJEB41218, sample SAMN15661789) | gut metagenome | host: Homo sapiens | place: Canada: London | collected 2015-08-20/2019-03-30 | study: EMG produced TPA metagenomics assembly of... | reverse complement strand
TGAATAATAGCAGCACTAACGTTAGACGTAGCAACTTGGATTTGTATAGAGTCAGATAGGCTCGGATAAACTTACTGTCCGGGGAAACCTCCCTCCGACCGCGAGAACAAATTGCGGATGAAGCAACAACGACAGATCAAGCAACCACAATGATTCAACTAAAGGTACGGACCTATACCTCTCAATTGAGAATATGAAACTGACAGACTGCATCCTAGACACTATTAAATTGCATTGACAACTCCGGCGCCTCGATCGTCGAGTGCGTGAACGTCCTCAAGAAAAAGCGGCCCGCGACAATCGGTCAGTCTCCGCGGCACCCGATCCAGCATGGAATACAGAAGATATGGACAGAAAGGCTAACATCAATGGCGCAATAGGTGATCGGATAGTCGTCGTCGTCCAGAAGCAGAGATCCGCAGGTTCCGAAGCCACGACCGCCGCTGCGCTTGCGAACAAGGTCCGCCGTGGTGATATCCGACATGCCGTTGTTGTTCGCGTGAAGAAGGAATTGCAGCGCCCTGATGGCTCCCTCGTCCGATTCGGTGATAATGCTTGTGTGTTGGTCAACAAGTCCGGAGACCCCATTGGGACAAGAATGAACGGTTAGTGTTTCTGGGAGTTTAGGACTAAGCCCATGTCTACATTTTGGATACTGACGTTTATACAGGAGTCGTCGGCCAGGAGCTACGGAACAAGAAGTGGTCCAAGATCTTGTCGTTGGCACCGGTGCACGTGTAAGATCCACACGAGTTTCTACATTTGTTGGAGAGCGCTGTATTCTTTTTTCTTTGGCAGAATGTTTCATTTCAATTCTATGTATCAATAGCAACCCGCATCATACCAAAGTTCCGTTCGAAGTCAGGATATGCTTTTTAAATTGCCGAACTCCTGTATGCATCTTCACTCGAAAAAAACAATCGCAGAAATAAAAAACTAATAAAGGGTATCGGGGATCGCGTAGACCGTATCGTAAGAGGTTATCACATGTAGACATTACCGCATGCACAACAGACGTAGTAGAGTTTCTGAGCGAGAGTAGTGACATGGTCAGCGCATAGTCTCCTTGGATATCAGAGCAGGATCGGGTCTCACCATTCCGGTTTCAGCAGATCGTTGTTGGGACTGGAAAAAAACGGCTTCGGTTTCACCGCAGCTCGGGCAAAGCTTGTTGGCACGAGGAAGCTGCAATCGAGGAGAAATCGTACGTTAGCCACTGAACGCCCAGTAATTATCAGAGTAGCCGGCGCTGAGCCAGGAGTCGGTGTCCGAGGAGTTCAAGCTGTCGGTGTCGTCCGCAACACGCGCCTCACCAGGGTCCGGGCCGCAGGCAGAACATGTGATTTCCTCGCCGCATAGGGTACAGAAACCAGGGAGACAAACCGTGGGATCGGAGCCAACATCCTGGGTGACACCGGCAGTATCGCCGACTTGGCTGTGGAGCTTGTTCTGGTAGACGCAGTAGGAGGAAGCGGGCTCGCCGACATGACAAGTTCGGCAGGTGAACATCAGCTGGTTGGTCACGCGGTCTTCCTTGGGGTACAACAAGTTGGAGCTATGGAGAATATTAATGAGTTTCCTTTCAGATGCGCTATGTGAGATGTGCTCAGAAAAACATACCATTCGCGACAGAACTTGAAATGGATCTGGTCGGCTTGCTTGGTCTCGCCACCGGCGGAGGGCGAAGGGCTGGACATCTTGGACGAGAGTTGTTCAGAATCAGGTTGAAGCTTCGAGATAGAGGGTCACGAGGGGAATGAGTGAACAGAATGTAAACGAAATGCAGCAAGACCTAGAGTGATATAAAAGACTGTCAACTCGTTGGCGTCGATTGGCCGAGATACGCTAACCTTATTTGGGAATAGGCTCAGCTGCCGCAACCAATTATTAATCCGGCAAAATCGGATCTATTCATTGTATTGAGAGAAGTTTGCTTATAGCATTCAAATCTGGTATTTAGTATTCATTCCGATATATATTTCATTTGAGGTATGCTTTATGATCTAGCCGGCCACTTCTTAAAGGCCAAAACTCTAGATACTTCGGCCATGTAAGTTGGCGGAGACAAAGGCGGTAGCACATTAGAGTCAAAAAGAGCTTAGCGCGTCCTTAGTTTGCGCAGTTTGCACTCGTGCATCATATCCCCCGCAGTTTCCTACAGTAGCTCACTCCGCGCAAGCTTCGATACAAACACTTCTCCCCTATAGAACCCGGTTTTTGACAATGGTGCGGCTGTTTGATTGTTTTGCCCTGAATACACAGCTGATTGTATATATAGGCCGACACAGGACTTCCAGCAGGATGGGAAGTTCGCCATTCGAACTCCAAGAACCTCCCCTATTACTTCAACCCCTCCACAAAGGAATCTCGCTGGGAACCACCTGCTGAGACAGATACCGAGAAGCTGAAAGTCTACATGGCGCAAAACCACACCCCCGTGTCTCGCCCTGATGCCTCAGGCGAAGGAGAAGGCAAGATTCGCTGCAGCCACTTGCTCGTCAAGCACCGCGACAGCCGTCGCCCCAGCAGCTGGAAGGAGGCAGAAATTACCCGCACGAAGGAGGAGGCAATTGAGATCCTAAAGGCCCATGAGCAGCGAATCCAGTCCGGAGAGACCAGCCTTGGCGACCTTGCAGTCTCCGAGTCCGACTGCAGCAGTGCTCGCAAGAAGGGAGACCTGTGAGTGTTTACGTGTGCCCTCGTTATAATACCTGCTACTAACGACCTGAAGTGGCTTCTTTGGCCGCAGCGAGATGCAGAAGGAGTTCGAAGATGCCGCTTTCGCCTTGCAGCCTGGCCAGGTCAGCGGTATCGTGGAGACAGCTTCTGGAGTGCACCTCATCGAACGGTATGCTTTGTATTTGAATTCACACTGTACGACTATCTCGGAACTAATCTATGACTTCACAGTGTCCAATAAACCCGTTCCTCTGCTCATTCCTCGATTTAGTTTGTTGGCAGGCGAAAAATTTCTAATCGCATCTATGCCTTGATGACCCTTGGTCGCACGTCTTGGGAAAATTTTGAACAGAAAATAAAATACGAAAATGAAATCACGTCTTTGTCCCTCTTTGTTTACCGAAGATTCCTTTTTCGGATAGGAACTATTAAACAGCAACCTCACAATGGTCCTTGTGGAGAGCAGCTGTTGTGTCTTCAAGAAGAGCAAGTCAGTAAAGAACAATAGCAGGATCGCTGAGGTACTGAACTCAACATGTAACTATATGACTCCACACTTTGCAATCATGTATTCATCGGGATTAGTACATGGGCTGAATCACAATACAATGAATGACTCTGATAATAATTGTGGACTAGCTTTTCCAGAGCCAGATTTCATAAAGCCCTTTTTCTTCTGAGCACTGTATATCTCAACAAAGGCATATTCCAGGCGCGGTATAAATCAAATGCTTCTCCGACGCCTTGAGACAACAGGAAACAATAAGATACATCCTTTCACACCCCTACCATTTTTAAACAACTACAACCGAGGCACATGAAATTCGGCAAAAAAATGGGGAGAAAAGCGAGGCTAAAGTAGGGCAAAAACAATGAATGAAACGGTACAGGTTACTTCTTCAAGGCTTTCGTGTAGAGACTGTCCAATACTTTATCAATAGCACTGTAAACACATTCATGACCCCTGTTGTAAGACAATAGGACAAGGGCTTGTTTATTAGTCAAGTGCGGTAACAATAGGGGAACAATAGAGGAACAATGCTATTCAGGTACTGAGACTAGATGAGCATATCGAGGTTGAAATTCCTAAAGGGGACGACAGTCAACTAAGATTCCCTTTTGGGACCCTAAATTTACCAGCAACATCGTTTTATGACTCTTATGGATTCCCAGTGTCCTCACTTTATCTTCATATTTCCAACTCCCTGCTTGCTTGTGTTCTTCTGATCTACATCAAACATCCCATCCAACTCATGTCTCCTGACTTCGAGACCCTTAGAAACAAGCGGTTCATCATGCTCAGTTTCAACAATAACAAGTCGATCCTCGACTACCAGTTCAACGAACTGGACTTTGCTCTGCCCCCCTTGGCTTCAGGCCCCTCCTGAGGTACGCAATGCGCTCGCCGACCTCCGCACCAACGTCCTGGTCACCATCACCCTGATGAAGCAACTCATGATCATCCGCAACAACCGCTTTTTCGAGACCTGCCCCATCAAATCCGGCCTCATGTACCAGCTGCACGTCAGCTCCGTCAAGCGCCTTCTCGAGTGGAAGGAGAACTGGAACCAGGTCGACCCCACCCTCTCTATCTCGGTCAAAATCCCCCGCGAGGCTCTGCGCTTCTGTGTCGACGAGTTTGCCTATGCTAGATTCACCGCCGAATACACCAGCCAGGTCCACATCTTGATGTCGGGAGCCTTTCAGCAGTGGCGTGCAGCACGCCATGCTACCGATCACCTCGCCTGCCGCCTCATGAATGCCCACGAGCAAGAGTACCGCGAGTGGCGCAAGTGGTTTGATGGCGAGTTCACTACACACATGTGGGAATGGGAGACCTGCCTAAAGAGCCTGCTTTTGCCCTCCTGGGAGGAGATTATTGATGACCTCTTTTTGATGATCAATGATCGCGTGGAGGACGCCGAAGAGCTTGCCGACACTTTCTACATCCGCGGTCCTCCTTCCCCGCATCTTTGATAACAACTTCCAACAATAACTTCTTTTATCCATGATGCACACACGGTTGATGGCTCACGAATCTGACGGAAATAGAGTTACTAGCTCGGAAATTTCACCATCGGTTCGACTGGCTAGGTGCGCATGGACACAGGTACACACAAATGAAGGTTCTGGGATAGGAATGCCGTTGTACCATACAGTCTTGATAGTTTTTTTGTTTCTCTTTTCCTTTGTTCCCTTTTTGATTTCTGTTATGGGAAAATAACGTTGATGACATTTATGGAGAGTCAGTGTTTCACAAATCTGATTTGAAATAAACAAACATACACGACTTTCCATTTCCCTCTAGGTGCCACTTATTCTAAGCCAGTGAATCAAATTTATTCATAACAGCGGACTTCCCGTCCGTTTATTCAACATACATTTTGCACCGTCAACGGACATGTGCAATTATTGGGATACCTCCCCAAGTCACGTGCGTCGACAACCCTAGTTCGGATGACCCAGAAACAAAGGCGGGCTCTACTTTATCATTGTTCACAACACTCAAGAGGGGGAAGAAAAAAATGAAGATGACACAGCCTGCAAGAAGTCATTGTGCTATTTGTGGAGCTATCTCAGCTCCTTTTCCACTGTGTTGCAATATTCCACCTTCCCTTTCATCATCCCAATCGCCCCAATGAATGAGAGCTACGAATGTCTTTAAATCCCCGCCCGGAAGCACACCCACAAAGGAATAGAATCTCCTCTAATCTAACTTTGAAGTATCTTAATTCTAACTGGAAGATCTAGTGCGCACCAGCTACAGTACTAAATCAGCAGAAATAGCTTAAACCAATCTACCGACCCCAATGTGCATCTTCTGGGCGCGCAAACACACAATATGCGGCTGTATCTGGGATGAAGGCCCATCAAAATGCTCAGACATGAGGCAATGCTTAGGCCAAAGAATGATCAGGCTATACAACCACATGGCACCATGCGCAGATTGCTGGAAAAGAGGCGACAGGCGGCTAGCCAATGAAGAACGTCACCGAGCTGACCGAAGAGAAAAGAAAAGAAAAAATGCTAAAGATGGCAAATTACATTTCAGGACCAGAGGTAAAAATGAACAGGATAAAGGCGAAGAACTTGCCTTGCCAATTTCACCAAAACGACTTGCTACACCACACTTGAACAAAGATTTAGATCCGGATCGGGTACATCGGTGGCTTTTGAGTGAAGAGAATAACTTTGATTGCTCTAGAGTTTGTGACCCGGTTAAGTTGGGGTCGATGGGGAAGGATTATCGGGCTGCGCGTGTGAGCACGGATTGGTACGCTGTTGAAGGTGAGTTTAGATTTTCTTTTTTTGTCTTGCGGATTTGGTGTGATGATACTGATTGCTAACATTTTATATAGATTTGTACAGAAATTGCGCCGATCCTGTGCATGATAACGGGCCTGCTGCGGAAGAGGAAGAGGAAGAAAGTGATGTGTACACTAACATATGCCGAATGGCTTGATAGACATAGCCTTTCTTTTGTACGCAATTGTGTTGGGCTGCGACGATGGAGGTTTGTAGGTAAATTATGACTTTTTCCATCTATATGTAGGACAGAGATGATGGGATAAAATACTTTGTTAAACTAGACTTACAACATGACTCGAACAGGAAAAGGGATGAAAAACTACATTATGAGACTGCCACAGCTCAATGTGAAGTTGAACGCATTTCAGAGAAGATAATCCAACAGAAATATTCCATGAGATGCAGGGGAATTTTAACCCTTTCCGTAAACACAACGTTGGGAAGTTCAGAGACTTGTGTTGAGTCGTTCCAAGCGTGCGGTAATCGCATCAATAACAGCAGACCTAGGAAATGATTAGACACGGATTCAGCCATACACGTGAAGAGAAACTTACTCTCGTTCAACCATTCTCAGAGCATCCGCAACCTTGGCACGTTGCAGGCGTTGCGGGACCTTGGGGTGAGCTCCACCTGGAGAGCTTGGACTTCCAGGCTCAGCAGGAGATGGCGACTTGGCAGCAATAGTCTTGGTTTGGGCAATGAGGTCCTGAGCAAGGCGTTTGACCTAGATAAAAATGTGAGCTAGTGTGACCGGAAAGAACATGTGAGCAAAACTTACAGTTTCCAAGCGTGGGACCAGATTTTGATCATCATCCTGGTCTTCAGTCTGACTAGGCTGCAAGGAACCAGATAAAGCTTTGACCTCGGTAACCCAGGCCTTCTCCCTTTCACTCAGGGGACGGCCCCCAGAGTTCAAAACCTTCTTGCGCAATGCTTCATATCGGCGCTGCAATTCATCCTGCTTGTCCTTGGCGGCTTGCAATCTCTTGTCGAGGGCTTCCCCAGTTCGGACGCCCTCTGTGCGGTGTCCATCTTCGCCAATCTCGCTCGTCACACCCTTGACCCGCTCTGCAACATCCGAAATTTGCTTCAATTGATCCTGCATCTCACCTTGTAGGCGTTCGCATCGGCGGAAAAGATCCGAGGCAGCCCTCTCGAGGGCATTTGTATGGGCGGATAGAACACGGTGAGCAGTAGCCACAAGGTCCAATGTCGCAGGAGACAGGCGTACTTGCTCCTTGAGTGTATGGCGCTGGCGGTGCGGGACGTGCTTTTCAACGAACGAATCCAGCGGGCAATCGGAATAGAAAATGGCGGGAACTTGATATGGAGCGCGGCGAGGGGTCATAGCTGCTGAGCTTGCCGTTGGTGCCTTCTTCTCATAAAGCCGGCTTTCAAATGCCGCGGCGATGGCATCTTCTGGCGAATCCATTACTGCCGCATATGGGTTCGATGGAAGCGAAGTGAGAAGCAGGTAGCCAAGATCAAAGTCATAAAAGACAAGAGACGCGGCGAGGTGTTCATTTTTCGAAGTGATATCGGCTTCTGAGACTTGCAAGATCTTCTCTCTCTGGCAGACATTTCCATCGCAAAGTACCTGCAGACGGAAAGCAGAACCTGCAGAATCTTCCGCCTGTAATTCGGCTTCCAGTCTCTGCGTCCATGCGGTCAAAGATAGAGAAACTACATTGGTTGCAGTCGTGACAAAAAAGGAGTACCGAGAGTGAATATCCTTGGTAAAAGTGGGCCATGTAGTCGCTTCTCCCGTCTTAACAGTATCGAGGGATTCGACCAGGACAAGATCAGATGGCTCTGAAAGAGGTGTACGGAAGGCGTTCTTCTGGGCCTTGGGCAGCCACTGACCCTCGACACCATCAAGCTCCAGACATACGTGGACTCGGCCATTTCCACTAGACAGAGAGAGAACAGTGGCTGAGAGCTTATCCTGTTCACTGACGTCAACGGCCAGTTCTTCCTCTTCGCCCATCATGAGATCATCAACATTCAGTCTAGCAGCAATGACAAGAAGATCACAAAGGTCTAGGTCGTCCAGCTCATCACCTGTATCGAATCGGAAAGGCCCTTGCAATCTGGGAATAGCACTGGGATTGGCGGGGCGAGTGAAAATTTCCGCGCCTTGGAGGGTTTCAGCTCCAGCGGGCAGACCTAAAGGCTCTTGGTCATCGATCTCGCTGAGCCAATCGTACTGTTGTCGACACGCAGTCAATTCCTCGTCGAATTCCTCGGGATTTTGCTCCAGAGCAGCTAACTTCGGAACAATCGCGGAAGAGAGGGAAGGGATGGTCGTTGAAGGAGCCTGCCACTTGGAAGGCAGAAGAGGACACAGCGCATAGAGATCGCCGGGTCTCATGGCCACCCACAGAGTCATAGGTGCCCATGCATCCTCCTTTTCTTCTCCGCTGCCCGCGAAACAGGCCGAGGCGACCTCCATGTCAATGAGATCAGCTGAAAATCCTTTGTTCTTACCGAATCCGGAAGGCGCAAAGTCTTGATCAGACGAGGTTCCATCGACAAGCTTTTTCAAATCGATAGCCAGAGTTGGCTGGTCAAAGGACCAGTGATTATTGCGGTCCAATTCCCACACGCGCACAGCGGCGTCAGCGGTGATGGTTACAATGCAACCGCTGAGGTTGCTGTGCAAACCTAAGGGATGCCATAGCGCGGACACGACCGGCGCTTCGGGAATAACATGGGTCGTCGGGCCTAACTGGTATGTTTTCAGCCGAAGGGGTGTAGAGTCGGAGGACGACAGGTGCGAAGAGTCGGGGAGGACAGAGATGTGAACGGTATGTTCAGTGATAATTGCAAGGAAGGCTCCGTTTGGGGAGGGAATGATTTGCTTGATCAATCCATATACAGGGACTGCCAAAACCTGCGCAAATGTTAGTCGCGATTGATCACAACATAATTATAGAGTCACCGAAAGCTGTCGGAGCCAAAACGTACCCTGTAGGATGGTAGCTTTGCATCGGTGGCATTTCCGACCTCAGCAGATCCCTTCTTCTGCTTGGTTTGTTGTTGCCATTGATCTTTGAGGCGCGTAAGGTTTGACCACCGGATCTCATTATCAACCACAGCGAACACCTCATTTCCTCTTCTAGCAATTGTCCGGTTTGGTCCGTTGCTAGAGGGTTTCGATGTCTTGTTGATGTCCTCCGCTGGGCTCTGAGAGGACTTGCTGGTCAAGAAGCTTGCACCAGGCGAGGGCCGGCACAGCCAGGCTGGCGCATAGCTGTTGACCTTTGGCATCGGAAATAGATTTGGAAGGAACGATATGGCCTGTAATGCCCAAGGCGGTCAGAACATTACAGGTCGTAAAAATGCGAAGAAGTTGAAGGCGGCGAGGGGCGTAGGCAGATGAAAGAGTTGTTGATGCGGAGTGGAATTCTTGCCGCGCCAAGATCTTCTGAGAGCTCCGAGCTTCTTTGCTCCGACCTCCCGTCAACCTTCCTCCTCCTTCTCTACTCAGTTTTCATTACATTTTCGTGATGAGTTTGCTATCTATCAACACAGTGGACCGCCTGGATAGGCCGAGTGCCTACTATGTTAGTAAGGTTGGTTATTACCCTTCCAAGGTTGCGCTCTACCAAGCAACCAGAACAGCTCGAGTCGCTAAACGACATACAGAACAAGCGTCGCAGATTTAATGACCGCGACGAGGAGAAGCCCGAGGATCCCGACGACAAGTTGAAGAATGCGACTACTCTCTACGTGGGAAACCTGTATGCATGCACCCTACAATCTTGAAGCATCGGCCGCCATTGACCAATTTCAGTTCCTTCTATACCACCGAGGAACAGATCCATGAGCTCTTTTCTAAGTGAGTATGCGCACCTTGTCGATTACGATTCAGATCTAATTTTGACTTCTAGGTGCGGTGAAATCAAGCGCCTAGTGATGGGCCTGGACCGATTCAACAAGACACCCTGCGGATTCTGCTTCGTCGAATACTATACACACCAGGATGCGCTGGACTGTTTGAAATATATCGGTGGAACCAAGCTGGATGAGCGAATCATTCGCGCAGACCTCGACCCTGGATTTGAGGAAGGACGGCAATTCGGGTACGTGGACTTCAAGATGCGGTTTATGGACTGGGAATGGCTAACTATTCTGGTAGACGAGGCAAGTCAGGTGGACAAGTGCGCGACGAATACCGCGAGGAATATGACCCGGGCCGTGGTGGATATGGTCGCGCATATGACGAGCAGCGCCAGCGCGAGGAAGATGAATACGGCGCCGGGAGGTAGGTCAGGGCATAATGAAACAGTACTGGCACAACCAAGCAATGGCGTTATCCCACTTGAGGTGAATCAATTAGCAAAAACAGGAAATGTCTATTCACCAAAATACCCTATTTACAATTGTCTCTTGATCTACTGTCTCATCTATTGTCCCAACTTCTTTCGTTTCAGCACAGCCGACTGCACCTGGCGCAGCCACCATGCATGGATTCTCGCGTCGCCAGTCAACTCCGGGTGGAAGCTGGTGCCGAACACATTGCCCTGTCGCACTGCAACAATATCGCCAACTTCCTCATCCGGGTTGATGTCTCGGCTCTCTGTTGCGTTACGAGCTGCAGGGCCCAACAATGTGGCGAGTACCTCGACGTGGTCGGCTGTCGCTGCTTCCGCCACCGAGTCGCGTGCCTGCCGAGATGGTGCCACGACAGTCTCGTCGAGCCGAGTCTCATCTTCCTGGATGCCCTCACGGTGCGGCAGAATCTTTTCGACAATCGGTGCCCGAATGAAGACAGCCGGGAACGGCACGGCGTCCTCTCCCAAGAATGGCAGGTCCAATGGTCCTTGGAAGCTTTCTGTCTGTCGCCCAAAGTGATTCCGGTTCACTCTTACATCGAGGCCACCGATCAGATCCTGTCCACCCCTCTTTGTCCTGTTGGCCGACTCGGCGAGCAGAATGAGGCCGGCACAGGTACCCCACGTTGGTTTGCGATCCACCCTGTATACCGAACGCATTAGATCCGATTGGCGTAAATTAGCTGAGGGTACCTACTTCACAAAGTCTCTTAATGGCTCCAGAAGATTTGATCTTGCTGCGACTAAAGACATGGTGGTGCTTTCACCCCCGGGCAAGACCAGTCCATCGCATGTTGACAGCTCTTGTGGCGTTCGTACTTCGATGAACTGCCATTCTGAAGGAGGAGCTTGGTCGGCGGCTTTCTTCAGTAGCTGTATATGTTCGTAGAATGCGCCTTGCAAGGCAAGGACTCCAACGGTAATTGTCATTGTATGTGAATTGGCAAGTTCCAGATTGCTTTGCTGGAATGCGATGACTCTTGAGGGCACGTGATTTTGACTTTCCGACGGGAAATTTATCGCCACGTGACGTATCAAGATTCACTGCCACAATATAAACTATTCTGCCAGACAAATACATTGTGATTGTTTTAACTATTATGGACGCGTAAATGGAACCAATGGAGATGAAGTAGACTCGGAAGCTGCATACATTCAGTACTAGCTTATTGAACGGTTTTTATTGGCCAATTGTATTGTTGACAATGTAATAGGAAAGTGGTGTATATACATGCCCTTGAAGGAAGAAGAAATGCGTTTCCTCCACGCCAAAGTTTTGCTCTTTTGCACTTTCTGAAGCACCACTCCCTCCTTCCATATCTGCCTTACACATCCTACATTTCCACAGACCCGTCCTCTACGCCTTCACAGTCCCTTCGTCGCCATCACCGCCTGCCGATTACAGACCCCTTATCAACACGTGCGACGATAAGATCGATAAGGATGTGGCGCGGGGTTCCCTCGACGGTCGAGGGACATATGCGGCCTCAGGATTATGATCGTCTCTTGCAGATGGCCTATCCGGCAGCTGTGAGTGTTCAACAGCTTGCTGGTTGCATAAAAACCTCCTAACTAACTCAATAGACCAAAATGGTAACAAACAACATTCGACAGGAGGACGTCTCTAAGCCTCTTAATTCGGACAAGGTCGACGGCTCTCTCACATCCCAGCCAACTTTGGTGCGATGGTACATTGACACTCGGCGCTGGGATGACATGGCCCTCAACCTTCCTTTACTCCAGACTCTCTCTCGAGCCGACCAAAACTCCATCATGAAGTACCACCACTTGTCGGATAAGCGCATGTCCCTGGCGTCTCAGCTACTGAAGTACTTCTTTGTCCACCAGGCCACTGGCAAATCCTGGAATGAGATCATTATCCGCCGTACTCCCGTCCCGGAGAACCGTCCATACTACGACTTAAGCGTGGATTTCAATGTCAGTCATCAGGCATCTCTGACGCTCCTTGCAGGGACCCGTGCCGCAGAGAGCAATGCCCAGACTAGCTCCTATCCGCCCCGGGTTGGAATTGATGTTGCCTGCGTTGATGAACCTAATCGTCGTCGTTCTGACCGACCTCCCAAGACGCTTGCAGCTCTGGCGTCTTTTGTGGATATCTTCACCGAGGTTCTCTCCGCCCGCGAATTGGAAACTATCAAGAACCCTCGTGCAACTCTTGAACTAGCTCGTCAGCGCGGTATCAGTGCAAGCGATGCAAAGAATGACACCGAGGAAAGCCTGGCTCTCTACGGTATGCGCCTCTTCTATTCGGTCTGGGCTTTGAAGGAGGCATACTTGAAGATGACCGGAGATGGCCTTCTAGCCACTTGGGTACGTGAGCTACAGTTCTCAAACGTCATCGCCCCAGAGCCTGTGTCCAAGCGTGGTGTTACCGAATACCCCCTGTGCGAGCCCAATCCCGTTGATCAGACTACCTTCATTGCTCCGTCCGTCCAGAACTGGGGTGCGCCATACACGGATATCCACATTACGCTAAAGGGTAACCCCGTTAACCATGTGCGCGTTCAACTCTCCGCCTTCGAGTCGGAATTTATCGTGGCCACTGCCGCCGCTGGGTCCAACATCGGTACCGTTTCCAAACAAGTTCAGAATGACGGCGATCACCACTTGCCAGGATACTATGAGCTATCCGATCAGAATGGGCCAAAGGATATGCGAATTGCGCCCTCTGCAGTTCGAAACGTCGGCGATCGGGATCCCTGGCGCGTGCAGTCTGCAATCAGGGACCCCTGGCTCCCCATGCAAGAAGTAGACATTGACCTCGACATTCGCCCCTGTGCCGAAGGCCGCTGTGTTCACCTCCAAACCCCACAATCAATCTTTGCGTACGCTACCACACAAATATTTGTTTCCTCTGGTCAAGACCAATGACTAATACTTTAGTACTAGACACAAGCCCACCCCATCGGTGGATTCAACGGGTTCTCCCGATCTCAACTACTGCTGAGATATGACTGGTTCTTATCTTATGCATCTCCCAGCATCTTGCATATTTGATATCTGAGCGGTTTTTCAGCGTAATGATTCCCCTAGGCATACACGCATCTTCTGTCGGAATTACGTGGCCATGCTGGTTGGCAACTTTGTATCAATAAATTCAGTGATCAGCACGGCAGAAATCTCATCTCTTTATTTCGGTTTTATACTCACTATTACGCGTTTAAGTAGTACCAGAAAGGTGATGGCAATGATAAATCCTGGCACACTTACCGTTCGTGCGCCTTGCTATAATGGAATTGATCAAGATATTAGATGGCGATGGATCAAATGCTAGCTCTGGTTCCTATCCAAACTGATCCTGTGGTATTATTCGACTATAAAGAGACAACGTCAAATCCACCCATGCACCATTATGCTCCACATCCTCAATTCTACCAAGGTTTGACTGTCTCGGCGCAGTGTAGAACAGAATTGTTTTCCTTTCATGACAAGGTATAGCGTCGGATAGGAATTAAGATCGTCGTCTTTTATGCAGAAATTACGCTCTGGGACATGGTGCATCTATGACACTCCCTTTCGGGGGTTGGACATTATATCCACCATTAGTTAATATTTCCGCCAGCTCCGTAGTTGGTTTAATTCGTATTTATGCCTGCTTGATTCGCTGTCACAGGCAAGAATTAACTGTCGTCGTTAAGGCTACGGTCAGATAGTGGCCTTGACGCATGCTGTAGTTCCAATAAACGGGTCCGTTACTTGACTCTAAAATGCCATCTCACCACGATAGGCTGCTATATTGATGGACGCTGGGTGAATCAGATGTCGATGAGATAATTCCGATCAGCAACACAATTTACCCCATTTGGCCAGCGCAGAAACGGGGCGTTTGCGGGATTTCCACAGCCCGCTCAGGGGAGATCTATGCGGTGATGAATTAATTGTATGTTTGGATCATATTTGGAGTAATGCTGTGATCGTCAAGCAGAATAACGAATCACAAACTCGGTTCGACCCCCGAGCTTATTTGTCCGAATATGGGCCGATGATTCCGGACTTTATATACTTGGCTAGTCTTGGAGTTCGGAGGCCACAGCCTCTCTCGGGTCCTCGCCAAGAATGCTATGATTAATGTTAGTCATTGAATGAGGCTTTTTTCGTTGGATGATTATGGGGCACGTATGATGTAGACAATCGTAGAATTGAATATTTCGTGTTAAATATGAGGAACTATCCTCTTTGATTGTGGTATTGAAGTATAAAAGTGTAGGATGGAGAGAACGACATGCATCATATTCTATTCTTCTAGAATAACTCCTTGGCCAATCAAACAATCCCCGAACAGCATAATCCTATTCTAATCCGGCCGTTCCTGAAGAATGACGATCTCCACTACCCCAACTATCCTTCGCCAAGGTTCATCCACTTTTCCCGTTTCTATTGTACTCCATACGCTCTGGAGCACACTACGACATACTGGGGTCTCAGCCAAGGCAAAACAGTATGGTCAAGAGCTGCCAAGAAAACTATACACCATGATGCCCAGAATTCGGCCCGGAACTGTAGAATTCGAGTCAGACGTCAGGTCCGATCTATATAAAGGGTCGTCCACGCCGGTGTTCATGCTCATACATTGCCATAATCCACAGCCCTGTTTGACCCGATAACAAAAGCATAGCTTTCACAATGGGCTTCCATCTCAATACATTCCTTGTATCAGCCTTGGCTGCCACAAGTTATGCCTCTCCTTTGATCCAGGCCCGAGCATCCAACACGTCCTATACCAACTCCAACGGCCTGAAGTTTAACCAATTCAACGCTTCTCTACCCAATGTCACTCTCTTAGCAACTGGTACATATCACACCTTATCATACGAAGAAGTATCCATCCTAACACAAATAAAGGCGGCACCATCGCCGGCACAAGCGACGATAAAACCGCAACAGCAGGCTACGAATCCGGCGCATTATCAATCACCAAGCTCCTCAGCGGGATCCCAGAAATCAACGATGTCGCCAACGTCGCCGCTGTCCAAGCCACAAACGTCAATAGCGGCGATGTCTCCTCATCCCTCCTGCTAAACCTCACCCACACCCTCCAAACAACCGTCTGCGACGACCCCACCATGTCCGGCGCAGTAATCACCCACGGGACAGACACACTCGAGGAATCTGCATTCTTCATCGACGCAACAGTAAACTGCGGCAAGCCAATTGTCTTCGTGGGCTCGATGCGGCCTTCCACCGCCATTTCCGCGGACGGACCCATGAACCTCCTGCAGGGTGTGACTGTTGCCGCGGACGAGGATGCTAAGGAGCGTGGTGCGCTTGTTGTGCTGAATGACCGGATTGTCTCTGCGTTCTTTGCTACCAAGACTAATGCCAATACCGTTGATACGTTCAAGGCGTATGAGCAGGGTAGTCTGGGGACTATTGTTTCCAATACGCCTTACTTCTATTATCCTGCTGTGCAGCCGAATGCGAAGCATACTGTTGATGTTACTGATGTGCACTCTATTCCTCGGGTTGATATTCTCTATGCTTATGAGGATATGCATGTCGATTCGCTATACAGTGCTGTTAAGAATGGTGCGAAGGGTATTGTTGTTGCTGGTGAAGGCGCTGGTGGTATTTCCACAGACTTTGCTGATGCTATCAGTGATGTCGTTGCTAAGCACGGCATTCCTGTTGTTTTGAGCCACCGTACTGTTAACGGTGAGGTTCCCACCGCTGATATCACTGGCGACAGTAGCAAGATTGCTAGTGGCTTGTTTAACCCCCAGCAGTCGCGCATCTTGGTCGGGTTGTTGTTGGCTGAGGGTAAGAAAGTCCAGGAGATCCGGGAGGTGTTTGGGAAGGCTACTGTTGCTTGAATACCTTTTTGGGGGCTTCAAAGTAGCAAAACATATACATAGAATTATTAGATGTCTAGAATGGACAAATAAAAATTAGAAGGTTATAATAGATGAATCAATGGGTTTGTATTCTCGGTACCCAAAGCGTATGCAGACATCACTCTTGTAGGAATCAATGCTAAAGCACAAGAAGCTAAAGCAAAATGTAATTCAGTCTATTGGGCCAGGTCATGTCATGCGTTGTTCCTAAAGATATATACATTCC
>ERZ1673737.2279-NODE-2279-length-16413-cov-4.248197_pt1 | contig 16413 bp, 13 predicted proteins | sample MGYA00580211_ERZ1673737 | MGnify/ENA primary metagenome ERZ1673737 (study PRJEB41218, sample SAMN15661789) | gut metagenome | host: Homo sapiens | place: Canada: London | collected 2015-08-20/2019-03-30 | study: EMG produced TPA metagenomics assembly of... | reverse complement strand
AAAAAAAGGGATTGATCTAAATGGTGGATTATCAGGCAGAAGGGCCGGTTTGATATAGGAAAATTTGCTGCAGTAGCAACAAGAGCATTGTAAGTATTGTACACATCCAACATGCGCTAGTGACGAACACGACAGGGATGCCACTGCCTTCGCTCTGTCCGAAGCCAAGATGGCATCACTCAGAATCTAAGACATTGACCAATTATCCAATCGGGCCAAAAAAGCCGTATGCAGAAATCCAGTGCACGTCCGAAGCTCATCTTGTCCTGTCATGCATGGGATGCTCCAATGCGGCCGAATATTGGAGCGACTTAGCGCTGGAAAATGCCAACGCCAAAGAAGAAACAAAGTGCCAAGCCGCTCAGGGAAAGAAAAGGTGGCGGGGAAAGAAAATGCAATGGTGAACTCGAAGAGTCACACACGGTGACTCTTATTATGTGCGCTTGGAAATTCAATCAAACACGTTAATCGTCCTTCGCCCGCTCATGTGCGGAACCCGATCCTGCCGCGAATCCAGTCGCACGAGACCTGCTCGCTGCGGCTACAGAGGGGCTGTTGAATCGGACGGATGAGGCTGAGGAGGATGTGCCCTGCTGTTCAGACCTCCGTGATGTGCCCTTGAAAGGGCTGGGGGAGTTTCGGCCGTCTATCATCCCATCGTCCAACTCGATTAGATCGTCCATCCGCCACTTATTGCGACCCCGGCTGGGACCCTGCTGGTTGGGGGTTCCTTGCTGCAGTTCATTGATGCCGGCCTTGGCTCGCGTTGCTACGTTGCGAATCCAACCCTCGAATGCACCACCAATGTTCTCGAGACCAGTTGATGCATAGGACGTGGAGGTTGACGCAGACTCGAAAGAAGCTTTCCGAGCATTTTCCGAGGGCGGTAGTGGTGCTAAATTTGGCATATGTTGTGCGAAGAACTTGGTGAACCCATCCAACGCGGGCCCTGGTCCAGTCGAGGTAGGATCAAGGGTCCCTACTCCAGTACCAGACAAATGCAGACTACTGCGTTGACGGCGGTGTCCGGGACGAATAGGACGCGTGGCCGTGGTTTTAGCTTGGTCGCCATTAGGTCGAGTGCGTGGGAGTACTCCCGATGATAAAGGTGGTGGCGGTGAGCCGGTGGGAGAAGGAGGTGTGATGGTTTCGCGGTAAGAACAAAATGGTTCAGCGTCTGTGTAAGATACTGATTTCCGACGGGTACGGGGAAAGAATCCCAATGCCCTCCGAGGGACGCGACCAATTTGTACTTGGTCCGGAAACCCATCCATGTGCACCCATTTCTCATGTTTCCAAATTTGATTGTCATCCGTTTCAGGGGTAGCCGCAGGCGTCTCTCCTGCGGAGGAATTATCGGTAGAGGTATCGGCGGGGACTATAGAGCTGTCTTTGGGATCTTCAGGGTCAGGACCCAAAAGATCCACAGGCTTCGTTGGGGCAGGCCGGCCTTTGACAGAGCATGCATCGACCGGGAGAAGGACAATGTTTCTGCTCTGAATGTTATCGTTAGGCCAGAAGCCATTTGCCTTTCGAAAAACCGCAGCCTGGCAGCCGTATTTAATTGTCACACCAGTGATAGTATCTGTCGCTTGCACTTTGTGGATGTAGGCCAGGGCATCTTCGTCGTGTTCCGGATCCGGAGCTCGATGCGATGTATCGCCAGAGTCGCGTCGTTTGTGAGGAAATGTGCGGCTCGTGATCGGGTCGCTGTCAGCTAGAAGCAGCGCTTCTCTCTTTTTAGCTTGCACCAAAGCCTGCCGTTCCTCCTTCGTCCCGGTTCCGACCTGCGGAGAGGTCGGTGCCGATGGACCCCACGTTGAAAGCGCCGACCGAGGGGTACTCTTATATACGTCTGGGCGAGATGGCTTCCTCGTGTGAGTTTTTGTCGTAGTATTTGGGGTGGCTCGTCCAGTATCGTTCCCAAGCACCGAAGATGCCAGACTCTGGAGAGATGACCATGATGAGTCCAGAAAGTCGGCGGCACCGCGCGATGAGGAGGCCTTTGATGATCCATTCCAAGCAAATGAACTTGTCTCGTTGCGAGTGCCACGATTGATCGATTCGGTCGCGCGCGACGGGTGTTTCATTGGCAGTGGGGAGGCCCCCCGGGATGACAATGGCGAGGGGGTTGCTCCACGAGACCGGGTCGTGCCACCTTCGGAGGGTGCAAGAGTCGTTGAAAATGCAGAGGAGAATGGTTGGGATTCATTCTGGTAGGAGTTCGTATTATTATTGCTGTCATCTTTGTCGTCCATGAATGAGACTAAGCGGCGAGGGCGTGATCGGACCGTAGAGGTTGACGTAGTGCTTGCGCTGACAGAGTTGAAGCTTGGGGAAGCATTGACAAAGCTATTTTGGGGACTCATTCCTGACAAAGAACCAAGTGAATGCCAAGTGTGTTCTTCCAAGTATGCAAGTGAGCTCCCGCAGTGTGTGCAGCCAAGGCACCAGTTGCCATTAATGACCTAGAAACCCATTCGTCCACCCCGGGGTCGCATTCGTGATCTGAGGAGCGTAGGACAAGCGACTTGACCATGTAGTTTGAGGGTCCAAAATATAAAAACACTAGCAAACGTTCCACGGAGGAGAGTGAGGGAGGGTGAGCGATAGGAGGTCAAGGAGGCGTGAGGTGACGATAACGACCCGCAGGACGCTTGTGGACAATGAGAATGACGCAAAAGAGCCCAAAAATAAAGAGAGCTCGCGATCTGTACACGGACTAGAATGCAGCCACAGTTATGTAGGAGTAAGTTCCCGGTTCGGGGGCGTAGGTTGATCGGCAGGTGACTTCGCCGCTCGGCAAAGTAGCAGTACATGACGTTGCCCGGGGACAGCCACCTATTATGGGTACCAGTACATTCCTCTCCACAGGTCTCACTTCTATGTGTTTTAGTTACTCTATATCAGTTTCACTTTGATCACTCTTACTCTTTATATTAGGTATCCAAGCAATTGTACACAAAGTTCTATGGACAAACACAAAACACAGATTCTAGAGCCATCAATTAGCAACACGGCCTGGCAAGGGTCTCTTCCAGTAGATAACGCCCAGTCTTCGCACTGCGGGGGAAACAATTATCAGATATTAACACCAAAAAGAAGTCTGTTGTTTATTATTCTGGAGGTTCAGCCATCACAGAGTGACGAGCCTCGGCTTCTGATGCAGCCTCAGACTCAGTGCTCCAATCTCCATCCTCCTTCTCGCTGACCTTGCCAGCTCCAGTAGGCATTGAAGTGGGCTGAGGAATGATCTTGACACCACCAGCGCGAGAGAAGAAATCTTCCGTCCGAAGGCCCCGAACTTCTTGAGGGTTCACAGCGTCCATTTGCATTCCATTCGCCTTCTTCTGTCGTATCAACTCCCGGACAGGTACCATTGCTGCATCCCGACAGGCTTCCTTGATATCACTGCCTGACATACCAGCCATGGTGTTCACCAGATAGTGCAGGTTAAAGTTATCGCGGTCAACCTTGGTATCCTTGAGGATCAGGCTGAGAATGCGAAGTCGCTGGGCGGTCGGAGGAAGAGTAACGGGGAACTTCTTGGGCATCCGGCGCAAAATGGCCTCGTCGATATCTTGAATGCGGTTGGTGGCTCCGAGAACAACGATGCGCTGCGGCTCTCCCGTGGAATTCGCTGAGGTGAGACCATCCCAATGTGTCATAAACTCAGCCTTGACCATTCCACTTGCCTCATGCTCACCACTTCTCCTGGTTCCGAGCACGGCATCAATCTCATCGATGAAGACAATGGCGGGCTGCAGTTTGCGCGCGAGTGAAAACACTGCATTGACAAGCTTGTTGGAGTCACCATACCACTTCTCCGTCAATGTTGAAATATGCAAGTTGATAAAGCATGCGCCACTCTCAGATGCCAATGCTTTGGCAAGCATGGTCTTTCCGCAGCCAGGCGGACCGTACAGTAGCACTCCGGAGGGTGCTGTCAGGAGAGACGATGTGGAGGCATAGAGGTGAGGCATTGTCAATGGATAGATGACCGATTCTTTCAGCTCCTCAATGATTTCGTCAAGACCGCCAATATCCTCGAATGAAACTGCAATATCCTCTGGCGCAACGACATCCATCGCAACCGCTTGTTCGTATTGATTCAGGGTAAGCTCCTTCTTTTTCTGTCCTCGCCCCCGCTTCCCATCACGTCGCGGTGAGTCTTCATCTGAATCATTTCCTTCGAGTCGACGTAAGATGGCTGCCGACTTCTGCCGTTGTTCCTCTTTCTTCTGGCTCTCAGGGTCGAAATCAAGGCGTGATAGAAGGTAGCGAACTAGGAAATATGCGGAGGCAGACTATAGATAGCGTTAGAATAACCGCCGCGATTTGAAAATGAAGAACTATAGACTGACAGTGCCTGCGATCATCACCATCTCTTGAAAGAACTGCTGCCATCTTCGGCCACCGGCTGAAGCCATGGTGACAAAAAAAAAGGTATTAGACAGGTAGATATGGCAAGAGGCACAAACAGATATCAGGAGAAGTGAAATAAGATAGATAGAACTAAATTAGAGAAGATTATAGAAGACCGAACCCCCGAAGATCGGGCAGCTGTGGCGGGAGCCGGGGAATGTCACATGTCGCAAGGCGGAGAGGTGTTGTTTGTTCGGCGCGTCCCCACGACTTGGTCTCCGCACAGCACCCCATTGCACAATGCCCAAACGGAAAGCCCCCTCTAAGATCTCTGGCCTTTTGGGCTCAGATGATGAGGATATAATGCAGATCAAGCAAACAGAGGCCCAAGAGACACATGATGAGCCTCCCGCCAAAAAGCGCAGAGGCAGACCGCGTACTTCACACGAAAATGTGACCACCGAAACCAAGCCCAAGCCCAAACCAGCTACGCGAGCGAAGAAGCAGAAAGAAGTGGCTGAAGCTACAGACGAAGCCCCCGCACCAAAGAAACGAGGCCGACCACCAGGAAGCAGTCGCGTATCGCAGTCGCAAGATCCTGAGCCAAAGACCCAGACAGCTGTCACAGTTGAAGAAATGGAGGCGGACGATCGTACTCAAGACCAGGAGAATGAAGACCCCCAGCGTGCACAAAAGACCAATGCCACAAAGCCAGCAGGCACCCGTCGCAGACGAGCTGTAGCCAGCGTGAGGAAGGAGCTTCACACAGACAATGGATTCGATTACACTCCACGCGACAGTCGGAAAGCCAGTATTCCAGAGGATTCTCAAGAGCAACCATCACCCAGTCCTCATCCTCGGGCAAAAGGACGAAGAGCGGAGCCTGAAGTAGAGGAAACACAAGAAGCCGATGAACCTGCCGCAGAACTCGTAGACGAGACGATCCTTCCCGATGAACCCGCTTCTAATCGCTACATCACGTCTCCTGTGAAGAATGCTCGCGCCCGAGCGTCCCTCTTGCGCCATCCACCGGATACTTCTCCTCGGAAGCGCAAACTAGGAGAAACTGAACAGAGCGGTGACCCAGAGCTAAGGCGTAGGCTTGGTGAACTCAACAAGAAGCACGATGCGTTGGAAGTCAAGTATCGGAACCTCCGGGAAATCGGAATTGCCGAGGCCAATGCCAATATGGATAAATTGCGGAAACAGTGTGAAACGGTTACTACAGGTATGTTCAATTCCCCTGTAGCCGTCAAAGCAGATCGATTGACATACGACTAGCTTCGAACGAATTGGTTGCCTCGCTCAAATCAGAATTGGAAGTCCAGCGTAAGCTTGGGCAACAGAGCCGTGGTCTGCAGAGGCAACTCAATGACCGTGATGCCGAGATGGCCAGGTTAAAGTCTCAGGCTGATGAGGCGCAGGCACAACTGGCCTCTGCTCAAACCGAAGTCAAGGCGCTACAGACGAAGCTTGCTGCGGCGCGCAACACAGCTGCCAGCATCGAGGGGGCTGCGAAGATTCCCGGTAGTGCCATCAAGGGTGGCCCGGCCAACCGTGCTAATGCGGCAGCCAGCGCTGAAGCGGCTCAAGCTGCACAGCTGGCACAGCTAAAGGAAGATCTTTACAGTGACCTTACCGGATTGATCGTTCGCGATGTCAAAATCACAGACACAGACCATGTGTACGATTGCATCCAGACTGGAATCAATGGAAGTAAGTTGCTAGATCTCTCGGCAATCTCCTTCTCTTGGCTAACCTCCTTGCAGCTCTTCATTTCCACTTGGCCATTCCCAAGGCATCGGCTAATTACGACAATACCGAGATTCAGTACCTGCCTCTCTTGGATGCCAACCGGGATCGCGACTTAGTGAATATGCTGCCGAACTTCTTGGTGGAGGATATCACCTTCAGTCGTGGACAGGCCGCCAAGTTCTATACGCGGGTAATCGATGCCCTGACCAAACGCCGGTCTCTTCCAGCGCAGTAGCAGAGAGTTATATAGTGCTTTATCATATATTGTTAGGAGTTGGGGCAGGTCAATGTTATATGTTTTGTGTTCTACTTTGCTCTAGTGTAAACAGTGGGTTCTGCCGTGCGCAATTGAAACTCTGTGATTGGCTCTCACCGCCCCCAAGGTTCCCCAATGCGGACAAAAGTTGACGTTTTGCGTTTGACATGCCTGTCATGCTTGTCTCCTTGAAATTGCTTTGCTCAATTCTTTTCTAGTTTTCTTTGTGGCAGGGGACCACTTCCACTCTTTTGCCCCTTGAGCTGGACCTGAGAGGAGATACATCATGGCGCGTCTCGGCCGCGTCGGGTTCCTGGCCCTCGCGGTGGTCTTCCACCTGATATATACATACTCAATCTTCGACATCTACTTCGTCAGCCCAATCGTGAGTGGCATGCGATCATATGGTGTCGAGCGACCCTCCGAAGCCGCCGCACCAGCTAAACGTCTCGTCTTATTTGTCGCCGACGGCCTACGAGCCGACAAGGCCTTCCAAGCTTTCCCCGATCCATCTCCCGAAGCCGATCAAGAAACCGACGATGTGATTCGCCTATCTCCGTTCATCCGCTCGAAAGTTCTCTCCGAAGGCACCTTTGGTGTCTCGCACACCCGTGTCCCCACCGAATCACGACCTGGCCATGTTGCGCTTATCGCCGGACTCTACGAGGATGTGTCCTCGGTGACAACCGGGTGGAAGATGAACCCGGTCAACTTCGACAGCGTGTTCAACCAGAGCCGACACACCTGGAGCTGGGGTAGTCCTGATATTCTGCCCATGTTCAAGGAGGGCGCGGTACCGGGTAGGGTTGATGCGGAGATGTACAGTGAGGAAGCGGAGGATTTCACTGTCGATGCTACGCACTTGGACACCTGGGTCTTTGATAAAGTGCATGGGCTCTTCGAGTCGGCGAAGACGGACCCCGAATTGGATCGGAAGCTGCGGGACGACAAGTTGGTCTTCTTCCTTCATCTGCTAGGCTTGGATACCGCAGGTCACTCTTTCCGACCTTATTCGAAGGAATATCTGCACAATATAAAAATCGTCGACCAGGGAGTCCAGTCCGTCACAAAGCTCCTGGAGGATTTCTACGGCGATGATAAGACGGCATTCGTGTTCACTGCGGACCATGGCATGAGTGACACTGGCAGTCACGGTGACGGTCACCCGGATAACACACGTACACCCTTGGTTGTCTGGGGCTCTGGTGTTGCGAAACCACAATTTTCCATTGACGGAGTTGCCCCGGGCCATGAAGATGGCTTTTCGGCCGATTGGGGATTCGACCAGGTCCGGCGCCACGATGTAGCACAGGCCGATGTGGCCGCGCTCATGGCTTACCTGGTTGGTCTTGATTTCCCCGTCAACTCGGTTGGCCAATTGCCGCTTGATTATCTCGATGCCAGTCCCAAAGAGAAGGCACTGGCCGCGTTGGCCAACACACAAGGAGTTTTGGAAATGTATCGCGTGAAAGAGGAGCAAAAGAGATACGCAGTGATCCGGTATGTGCCTTACGAACCTCCGTCCGGATACCACGAGACCTCAATCGAAGGCCGACTGGCAAGAATTGAGGCACTCATTGCCAGTGGTGATCACGAGGAGGCCATTTTGGTATCTTCTGAGCTTCTTCGGACTGCCCTCGAGGGCCTGCGTTACTTGCAGACCTACGACTGGGTTTTCTTGCGGACTATCGTTTCTGTTGGATACTTGGGCTGGATTGCCTATGCTCTGACCACGGTGATTGATCTGCATGTTTTGCATGGAACGTCAGACTCTCACCGGACGACAGCGAGCATTTCATGCTTCTCATCCATTTTGGTTACTCTGTTCTCCGTCTTCCTCTACCAGGGCTCCTCCTGGCGCTACTATTTCTACGGATTCTTCCCAGTATACTTCTGGGAAGAGGTCTTCGCGCGCCGGAAGGCATTGATTGCCGGTCGTGAGATCGTATTGGGCCACGTGCGCTCTTTCACCGGATACCTCAAGTTTGGTCTCCAGCTGCTGGCATTCCTTGGAGTGATGGAGGCCTTGGTTCAATCCTATTTCCACCGGGAGATCTTCACCGTTTGCTTCGCTCTGGGTGCATTGTGGCCTGTGGTGCATGGATTTGGTTTCATCCGAAGCCATGCGCTCCTCTCTGTGACTTGGGCACTTGGTTGCGGATTAATGAGTACATTTACTCTTCTCCCAGTCATCAAGATGGAAAATATTGACACAATGTAAGCTCCCTGTTTTTTCAATTGGTTGCCACTTATTAACACTTTTACAGTACTTATGGTGGACTGATCATGTTCCTAACTGGCATCTTATACCTGTTATTCGAGGACAATATCATTGGACACCGTGGTGGCAATTCCATTGGCCGCGTCGGGTCGCGCGTTATCATGGGAGTTCAAATTGGGATGGTTCTTCTTGCCCTGATTGTGACCAGATCAACTGTGTTTTCTTTGCAGGCTCGCCAAGGCGTGCCGTTTGGAAACATTGTCGTTGGATGGATTGTACTAGGTAAGTTCGATTTATCGAAGACCCTGGGAATGTCATCTTTGAGCAATGCTAACTAGTTTCAGTGGCCTCTCTCTCCCTTCCATTCTTCCACCGGCTGTATCCAAACAGTCACTATCTTCACCGTCTTATGGTCATTTTCTTGACCTTCTCACCAACCTTTATCATTCTCACCATCTCATGGGAGGGTCTGTTCTATTTTGTGTTCTGCATGACCATTGTAACATGGGTTCGTCTGGAACACGCAATTTACGTTCATACAAAGGCCAATACTACGGCGCAACAAGCCGGCAATGGGTCTGTCACAAAGCCTTCGACTAGCACTGCCACCGTTGACGGCGAAACCTTCCATTACCGTGCTCTTACGCTCTCCGATGTCCGTGTGGCACTCTTCTTCTTCTTCCTCTTGCAGGCAGCCTTCTTCAGCACCGGAAACGTTGCTTCAATCTCGACCTTCTCCCTCGACAGCGTCCGCCGTCTTGTCCCCGTCTTCAACCCTTTTAGCCAAGGCGCTCTCCTGATCCTCCAAATTCTCATTCCCTTCGCCATCATCAGTGCCAACCTGGGCATCCTGAACCGCCGACTGGAAGTCCCACCTAGCGCCCTCTTCATGGTCGTCATGGCCATCTCAGACATCATGACTCTCAACTTCTTCTTCATGGTCCGAGACGAGGGCTCCTGGCTTGACATCGGCATGACAATCAGCCACTTCTGCATTGCCAGCGCCCTCTGCACCTTCGTGGCAGGTCTGGAATTCCTTAGCGAGCAATTTGTCAGCGGCGTGGACGTAAGTCCTACAATAGGAGCTGTTGGATCGGCCGTGGTCCAGGTCATGGATGAAGCGGCTGAGTGTGGCCACGAGGCAGTCCGCAAAGAGCCGGAGCCCAAGAAGACCCAGCCTAACGGAAACGGGGCTAAGCAGGGCAGGTCCAAGTCAAAGGGCAAGGCCAAGGGCAAAAAGAACGGTTTCTCATAGCCCACTTGTGGATGTAGCCGGGGGACTACCCTGCTCCCCGAAAACCCGCAGGAACACAACAGATTCAACTGCGACTTTTCAATGTATTTTACATGTATCACATGGCAATATATCCATCTTGTCAATATCGTATCGAACACGAACACGCACACGCACACGCACACGCTACAGTATGATATAGATCCGATCAAGACTTGCCCTAGCAAGCCTAAAGTTATATCCAATGGTAGAGTACTGTATACCTTGCAACTCATCCCCGAACCCACAATTTCTCTACGGGAGACAAGGAGATCGGACTTCCATTCCCCTCCGATCACCCCCTAACCAGCCTAGCCTACACACACAATATAACAGGCACACCCAATAAACAAGGATCTCGACCCGGCGAACGGGCCCAGGAACATGGTGCCTGACCGAAACAACTGGCTCTATACCCAAAACATCAAGAGGCTTGCAGGAGGATCATGTCCTATGTGGAGCATGTGCTGTGATTGGGTGGAGCTCTCTCTTTGTGCCGAGGTATCACAAGATTGTTACGAGATGTACTAGAGCGAGAACACCAGGGCTTTTCTAAGGATCTGGGGATCGGAATGAGATGAACAGGTTGGATGGGATTGGATTAGATGTTCCCCGCGTTTTTCCTTGCGTTTTCGTCCCCCATCTGCCGCCCCCGCAATATCGCCTCTGGTAGATGTGATGCTGTAGATGGGCTGGGTTGGATTGAGGGTCTGAGGGTTTGAGGGATCGGTTACAGAAGCATGATCTACATTATCTTCTAAGTGCATCTATTTGTCTGAAACAGTTTCTATGTAACTAGCCTCTCAATCATGTAGATGTACATGAATATAATGTAGAGAGTAAGTCACACGGCCATACTTCATAGATAGAGATATATAGTATCTATAGAGGTAACACAACGCAAACTCAATCATGCCACCCAATATCTCATAAGCAAACATACACCTCCGAATGCAAGGGCACCGTGCAAAGTGCAGTGCAGTTTATGAGAATCCCCGACCCAAACTGTTGCCTCCGCATGCTGCGTGGCTGTAGGCTTCCACTGGCCGTGGCATTCTATCTGGTAACGTCATATCCCACAGATGAAATGTTGGCAAGAAAACCACACCGTACGGGACGATCCTTAGGAGGCTGAAGTCAAGGAACGGTGTGCAGGTGGGCCTACGCTCACCGTTGGAAACCAAATTACTTGTCGGTACCCCTATCCCTTGCCGTTTTTGGCTTTAGCTCGTGCTGCTTTTTGACGGGTTGATTACATAAGATTTCTCTTTGGCTGGCATTTTTGATATAGCTATAGCTCTATTTCTATACTCTCTTTTATTTTCCCTTCTTTAGATAGATCCGTATAGTCAGGAGACGACAGCTCGTATAAGTTCCTGTAGGGTGAAGTCCGAGGGTTTGGATTATCTACGGTTGAGGTCGACATCTATACAACCTTGAACGATGCACTAAGTTCTATACTCCGTAGTCATCGCTCAATTCAGATTTAGTAGAATAAATCATTCTCACACCTATTCCATCTTGACCCTAATCCCATTCCTTGAAATATTCAATCCCTGAAGCAAAACGAGCAGCATTTTTGGCAGAATACTGAGGCCGAGGCTGGACTCGAAAGGGAAAACGAGATTAGGAAACTGCAATTATGGCATATAGGTCATGGTGAATTTGAGGATATTCTTTGAGCTGAAGCTACTTTTCCGTATTGAAATGGCACTGCGAACGACATATTAGAAGAGGTATTATCACGAAGAATATCTAAAAAGCTTTCGACCACACTCCTACTATGAGCTAACGTGAAACGATTGTGGCTCCCAAAAAGGATTACTAGTCTCCTAATACAGCTTTAGGATTTAGACTAGACCAGTGCCCGAGTACTCTAGGCCTCTCTGAGTTGATTGACGGACGGATACGGGTTGGGTTGCCTTTTGATCTAGCTGTGGCCCCGTCGGTGTATAAGAGAAACTAGATCTATGTTCAGTGTTTCAAATTTGGCTCTTGTTATGTTCTAAGTCCTCTCTCAATTAACATTACTCTCTGCACTCAAATCCTGATCCTCTCTATCTCTCTCCCCATCTCCGTCAAGATTCTTATAATATACGACCTTGTTGTCGAGGAAAACAATCAGTCTTAGGCAAGATCTTGCCATTCAGCTAGTCTTTGCAAAATATCCTATGTAGGAGAAGAGGCTTCTTCTTCTTTTGCATCATGATTGAGACTTATTAAATAGAATGTCTAAGTACTTAGGTGAAGAACCAACGCCATTAGGGCATGTTCAGTACCACGTGACACTCAGACTGAGAAATACACCGTCAAAAAGCGGCATCACACGTCCCAAGATAGGCAAGCCCCAGAGGAAATCGTCGTCTCTTTTCCGCTCCACCGTCTCCCCTCTGTAGATCATGACCCTGCCCCCCTGCAAAATTCAGTGTGGGTGACTACAGTACCTGGGACCTGGAAGCTATCGGGATGTCTAGGGCTACATGTACATATATAGGTAGTGTACCTACAGTAGGTATATCTATTGGAGTGATGTCTATGATATTTCCAACTCAATATTTAGGACCCTATTTTGTAGCAGACCTAATGCAGACCAAAGAGCGGAACATAGACAATAATGGAGACGTAAACCCGTTGAAACAACAGCCTATAAATTGTACCAAATTGCTGACCAGGGGGAGATCTCCACCGTGACGATTATTGCCACAGCCCTCCCCCAGATATTCCCTCTCTCTCTTCTTCCCCCTCTGTGTTCCGGTACATTTTCTTTTGATCGCGTGGCGTCCTCCTTATTCTCGGTGCCTACCTTGTTACCTCCAGGCCTATTGAGTCTTATATTGCCAGCTCCTTTCCTCCGCCCTCTGCCCTCCGACTTCCGACCTCCCTCCTTTACCTGCGACACTCTCCATCTGAGAGGCTGCATGGAGACGGCGCTATGAGTACCACCGAATATCACACCGAACAACATTCGGACAACTCGCACCCCAGCCCGGCTCCGAGTAACGCGGGCTCGACGGGGACGTCGGGCATCACCGTGCGCAATGGTCCGCAAGGCCAACCGTTGAGTTTTAGAAGGTAAGTCTTGGAAGATGCGATGATGGAAGATACTGGAGATGCTGGAGATGGCGATACAGCTTTCTGCGATATGTGCAATCTCTAGATGCTATATTGGTTGATGCTGGGAGTCGCGGGGGTGCGGGCGCAACCCAGAGAGAGACTGGGTTTTCCAGGACCTCGCACCCCCGTTGCTTTGGGAGAAAGACTATGCAGAGTTAAGCATTTAAAGGCGCTTGCTGATTTGTTTTATCTAATCTAGGCAACGTGCATCACGCGCGTGCGAGGTACGTTCTGGATTCTCGAGGGGCGACGCGACTGGGGTGCCGAGGTTCTCTCGCACCTCGGCTCGGTTGCTTATCGGTGAACTGCATATACTCCCCCACTATAGCTTCGAACTGGACGAGATGGCTGACAGTGTTTCTTTGGGAATTTAGACTTGTCATGCTCGAAAGGTGTGTTTTCTCTCGGTCGCATCGTACCTCGTCGTCGCTAACCCCATTCACCGCCTATAGGTCCGATGTGATGCTGCTAGTCTCGGGGTGCCCTGCACCAATTGTGTCGCCTTCTCGATCGAATGCAAGATTCCCTCGCCGAAACGAAAGAAGAGCCAAGCCAAGAGCAAGGATGAATCGCGGTATGGTGACAGCCCCCCACATACTGCCTCCTCGCTCGTCGATGCCGCCGTTGCTCAGTTTCGACCCACCGAGGAGCCGGCGCGCTCTGTGTCTGGATCTGTCTCAGCACCCCGGGAAGCGGAGCGGAGCTCCGACTCGGACGAGAAGGATGCTTTTGGATACAGGAAAAACCGCATGGCTGCCGAAGGCATGCCCGTTACCTCTCTTTCCGAGGCTGAGGCAGCCCAACAAGCATCGGCCAATAACGCCTATGCTCAATTTATGAAGCCCAAGTTTGCCCGTGCTCCGATTAAAGATGCTGGCCGGGTGGCGTACCTGGGCGAGTCGTCAAATCTGTCCCTGCTGGTTCAAGATCGACATGGAACAACGGATGTCGTGCACTACCCGCTCCCACCGAATATCAGAGGATCTCGTGCCCGCTTGACGGACTTGGACAATTTGGAAATCGACATTCTACACCAGCGAGGTGCATTCTTGCTCCCTCCCAAACCGCTGTGCGATGAGTTGGTCGACGCTTACTTCAAGTGGGTGGCACCCGTGGTGCCCATTATCAACAAGAGTCGCTTCATGCGTCAATACCGGGACCCTAAGAACCCGCCTTCGTTGCTACTCTTGCAGGCGATTCTGCTGGCAGGATCGAGAGTCTGCACCAACCAGCAGCTGATGGATGCCAATGGGTCGACCACCCCAGCTGCCATGACTTTTTACAAGCGTGCTAAGGCGCTGTATGATGCCAACTATGAGGATGATCGTGTCACCATCGTGCAGGCACTAGTGCTATTGGGCTGGTACTGGGAAGGACCTGAAGGTGAGTGGTTGACCAGTATATGCCTTTCTTTCGGTCTCTAATGAGTTATAGATGTCACCAAGAACGTCTTCTATTGGACCCGGGTCGCGATGGTAGTAGCACAGGGCTCTGGAATGCACCGCAGTGTGGAAATGTCACAGCTCAGCAAACCAGACAAGAGACTCTGGAAGAGGATTTGGTGGACTCTTTTCACCCGTGATCGTTCTGTGGCTGTCGCATTGGGACGTCCAATCGGAATCAATACAGATGACTCGGATGTTGAAATGGTGACAGAAGACGATTTCATTGAAGATGAGCTCGATGCTCCCGCCGATATTCCTCCAGACCCCGTCCATGTTCATTTCTTCCTTCAATATGTCAAGCTGTGCGAGATCATGGGCTTGGTTCTGTCGCAGCAGTACTCTGTGGCTTCGAAGTCACGGCGCATGAATGCAATGGACCTCACCCACTCAGATATGGCCTTGGCCGATTGGCTGCAGAACTGCCCCAAGGAAGTGTGCTGGCAACGGTCTAAACATCATTTCTGGGCTGCACTTTTGCATTCAAACTACTAGTATGTGATTTTCCCTCCGAATCATTCAACTGAAACTAACCATCCTAGTACCACGCTCTGCCTTCTTCACAGGGCTCACATGCCGCCTGCCTCGTCTGCCCCGAATAGTTACAGGGTTGAAGAAATGGCCTACCCATCACGAACCATTGCCTTCCAGGCGGCAGGCATGATCACATCGATTGTCGAGAACCTACACGCTCACGGAGAGATTCGATTTGCCCCCGCATTCATCGTTTACAGTCTGTTTTCAGCCTTGATCATGCACGTATATCAAATGCGCTCGTCGGTCCCTTCAATTGTGACGACCTGCCAGGAGAGAATCAATGCGTGCATGCTGGCGCTAAAGGATGTATCAAAGGTTTGGCTGGTGGCGAAGATGGTCAACACGCTCTTTGAGTCTATTCTCGGAAATAAGATTCTGGAGGAGCGACTCCAGAAAGCTGCAGGCCGGAAACACCAGCGAAACCGGCACGAAAACGCGGCCCCTTCGAAGAAGCCAGACCCGCCGAAGCGCAAGTTCGACGACATGGACCTCGGACTGCCAAACGGTGGTCCTACACCTCCTGTCTCGTACGAGCGCTCTCGTCCCCAGACACCCGCCGTCACACCATCCCGAGAGCTGAATCAACCCACTTTGGGCCACCAATCACCCAACACACACCGCGGTCCCCACGATCCAATGACAGGCACAGGCAACTCCCGAGCCAACACCCGACCAACAACTCCCTTCAACGGCCAATTCTCCCTCCCTGCCACACCCCCCGACTTCTTCCTAGTAACGCGCACCTCGCCCAACCTCTCCCCCTCCCTATGGGAGAACTTCCAACCTGACCAACTCTTCCCAGACGGCACAGCTTTCTTCCCAGAGCTGACCTCCCCGCCGCCACCTGGCTCTGTCGACCCATCCCTACAAATCCCATCCAACCTGCCCCCGAACATGTCCCAGCGTCCAGGCCCAATGATGACCAACCAGCCCCAACCCGTTCCAGGCGGCCGCAGCATATCCGGCTCCCAGGGTAGCCCACAGGTGATGCAGGGCATCCCCGGCGCCGTCGGCATGCATCCCACGGGCCCACAGCAACAAATGTTCAGCATGGAAGGCCAGCAGACATGGCCCCCGATGCAAGGCCTTGATGGAACGATGAGCGGTGCGGCCATGGACAATGCCAGTCAGGATGATAACTGGAGTAGCAGTTCGCGCAGTGGACCTACTGCGCCTACCACGCTGAATGTCGAGGACTGGTTCCAGTTCTTTGGTATTAACGGTGGCTTTGGAGATTTGGCTGCGTAATCATGTCCCCACGCTCGAGAATTATCCAAGACGTTTACTTTTGGTTTCCTTCTTGGGATGTCGGCTTGGTTTTGGGCTTCAGTATCGGATTGGAATAATGTACTTCCAATCCACTTTGCGCACTCTAATCTAATTGCTATGCTATGGTATGCTATGTTGGTATATACTATCATCCCTATCCCTATCTCTATCTCTGTCTCTA
>ERZ1673737.2273-NODE-2273-length-16452-cov-4.505580_pt1 | contig 16452 bp, 12 predicted proteins | sample MGYA00580211_ERZ1673737 | MGnify/ENA primary metagenome ERZ1673737 (study PRJEB41218, sample SAMN15661789) | gut metagenome | host: Homo sapiens | place: Canada: London | collected 2015-08-20/2019-03-30 | study: EMG produced TPA metagenomics assembly of... | reverse complement strand
CACGAACATCTTGGCGGCGGTCACGAACTGGTTGCCAGGACCCAGGATCTTGTCAACCTTGCTGATGCTCTGGGTGCCGTAGGCCATGGCAGCGACAGCCTGGGCACCACCGGCGAGGACGATGCTCTCGGCGCCAACCTTGTGGGCGACGTAGACGATCTCGGGGGAGATGCTGCCGTCAGAGCGGGGAGGAGAAGCCAGGACGATCTTGTTGCAGCCTGCCACCATGGCGGGCACACCCAGCATCATGGCGGTGGAAGGCAGCACGGCAGTACCACCAGGGATGTACAGACCGACACGCTCGATGGCGCGAGAGAAGCGGGAGCAGACAACACCGGGCATAGTCTCCATCTGGAGAGCGTCGTTGCTTCCCTTCTGGGCTGAGTGGAAGCGCTGGATGTTACCGATACTGACATCGATGGCTTCCTGGACGTCGGGGGTGAGCTTCATGAGTTCAGCAGGGAATGGTGCGTGGATGACGGGGGATGTGAGTGATGTAGCCTTCTCGAACTTGTGGGTGTACTTGAGGACAGCGGCATCGCCGCCGTCACGGACATCCTGGATGATGGGCTTGACCAGGTTGACAATGGCTTCGTTGGACTTCTGGGAGGGACGTTTGAGGTAGTCCGAAACAACCTGGGGAGTGGTAGAGGAGGTGATCACCCGCTTCATTTCAATGCGAGATTCGCGGTCCTCAACTGGAGCAGGGGTAGGAGCAGGCTTCGACTCGGGCTGAGCAAGGCCAGCCTTCTCAGCCCAAGGTCCCTTGGCGTCACCCTTTCTCCGCTTGACCTTCAAGCTCTTCAGGTCAAGGTTGCGCTCGATATCCTCCAAGCTGACACCAGCAGCAGTGCACTTGGTCAGAGCGAAGTAGAAGAGATCGGCAGCCTCGAAAGCAATATCCTCCTTGGTGTTTGCACGGCACAATTCATCAGCCTCCTCCATAATCTTGGCACCAACGAGCTTAGGGTCATTGAACAGACGCGCGGTGTACGATCCAGCGGGAGCATCGGCCTTGCGAGAATCCAGAGTCTTCTGAAGGCGTGATAGACCGGCCGATGCGCCGAAGCAGGTCTCAGTACCGAGGTGGCAGAAGCCTATCACTCGAATCAGCATACATATATCAATAAGTGTAGGGATAGTCCTTACCACGTCCAATTTGCTTGACCACAAAGACCAAACAGTCAGCATCGCAATCAAAACCAATGCGGATCAACTCCTGGACATCACCACTCGACTGGCCCTTGTACCATAGCCCGCGCTTGCGGCTCTGGTAAACGCCGGTACCGGTGCGCAGGGCCTCGGCAATGCTCTCGTCGCTGCTCCAGACAAAGCCAAGACAGGCACCACGCTCATCAGTGACAGCCGTAGCATAGAGACCATTGGCCTGGTCGGTGACAGCGTACGACGCAAGAAGGCTCGCAGCAGAGACCTGGCCAGCAACATCCCGCTCAACGGTCAATGCCGCGGAAGGGACGATGGAAATGGCACCCTGCTTTGTAACCTGCTTGATCGCATCCTCTGTCACAGCCTGGCTACCAAAAGATGTGAAGAGACGCGGGGAGTCGGAGCTGATCTTCAACTTCTCGGCGGCGGCGGGGATGTTGGCGGGGTCGGTGCAGACACTAGCCTCGCTGCGCTCGGCATTGGCGGCAACCCATTGCTGAAGGGTGTCCAGCTGGGAGTCTGAAGAGGCAGAGACGAGTAGACGGGACGAGGGAACGGATTGCTCTTCGGTGAGGGTGGTCAGTTGATCCAAGGTAATCAGGATCTTGGCGGCACCGGCGTTGAGGATATCGACGAGATCGCCGGCGGAGGAGACCTCGGTCGCGTCGACAAAGACATCGAGGGTGCGGAAGTTCTGGCGCAGGAATTGCTCTGCCTGGGCGAGAGTTGAGACCTTGACCAGCGCGCGGCCGAAGTAGGCGATCTGCTTGAGGGAAAGTCCGGAGGTGGGGGTGGAGGGGTCGAACGAGATGAGCAACGGAGTCGCCATGATGAATGGAGAGATGCAAAGATGTAAAAGGGAGGAGAATTGTATCTCCTAAGAAGACCCGTTGGGGAGAGATGTGGAGGAGTATGACTCTTGTCCTACACAGAATACCCGCCTTTTTTTCTCCCGCTATCTCTCGGCGGGCACCCGCTGATTCATCGAATCGTCTCATCCTGATTACTTAGTCTTACTTGCAGGTTGCCCAGTTGCCTTCTCTCTCTCTTTTTAATTGCACATGGATCATGTACTTGCATCTCACCACTCTTTAAACCATGGTCTATATGCATCTCTATGGACTTTATGTCCTATGGCTATACAACTCCACTCACGACTCATAAAATATTTTATAGACAGACAGAGATCTTACCATCCCGAACTACTGGAATTCCTCAACCCCAGAATCTAACCCATGCAATACGTTGGTTTTGTTTGGCCTGACCTGACCCTGTCCTAACCACAAAGACAGTTTCTGAACAGCTCTCTAGTCAAGCCATGATCCTCCTGCGACGCCTGTTCAAATCAGTAGGGATTCAATACACTAGTGCCAGTCTATTGCCGCCAGTAGATATATATGAAAGCAAATTCCATTCCAATGGGACAAACTCCCGATTTTTAGGTAGATTATAACGAGCCTGTCTAGGTATAGTAAGCACCCAAGGCAACGGAGATCTGGTATGATTGATAACCTCTTATTTATATTATACTCATTGTATAACTATAGGCGAATCCCCTTTGATTCCCGAATTGTAGAAGAATTAGTTCTTGTACGGAGTGTACTACAACTCTTACCTGACTGAGGACAATGAGGAATATCTTTCCGAAAATCGTTGATTTTGGAGGTTCCACAAAACAGGGTCACTATCAAGCAAAGGCGCATCTCGCAGATATGGTCTCTCTACTCGGTCACCCTCCCCTTGAGTTAATCGCAAAATCTCAGTCGATGTCGGGGTGGTATCAATGGCCCGGATCTGCGATAAATGCAGATGGTGTGACCTGTGAGAATGCAGAGCAATACTTCGAGGGCCCATTTTTCGATCACAATGGGATTTGGAACAGCTTCATACTAGTAAATCTGACTGTGGTCTTGCCATGTTACTAATACGCCGGTAATAGGCAAATTCCTGCATGAAGATATAATTCTCGATCGAAATCTCGCGGAAACGATGTCCTTGCTCGAAGAACAGGAAAATCAGAACTTTTTGTCCTTTGCGAGGATGATGCTGATGGAGGACCCATTTCTTCGACGAACGAAGAAAACCAGCGGGTGATAGAGATCAGGTAAAAGGAATACATCGCAGAAGTCACTTTGCTTTGTCTACTAGGTCCTCATTCCTCATCCTTCCATACTGAGAGACCATTCCTTCACCTGTAACATCATCAATTCTGCAGCCCAATAGATCGGTTCTCTGCCAACAGTCGCCGACACAAGAATCACCCAACCGGGCGGAGTCTCTCCTAGAAGTGCGATTAGCACATTGTAACGGAGAAAATATTAACTTATAGCTCATTTCCCCAAATTAAACCGGCCGTAATGTCACCCTGAGCCAGATGAGTGACTTCTCGTACGAAATCACACCCAAGGATGGCTCCATTGCCAAAGGCATTAATATCAAAGTATTGGACTGCCAAGTGGGAGGCTTACTAGTCCAGTGTAGTGCGGGAATCTGATATACCATCCGTTGAATTCTGTGCTACCGACTTGTACTTGACTGGCACTGGGTGTGGGCAGGGGTGTTCTTCTTGAACTAGTTTGGACAGACTTTTTTTCTTTCGAACGACTAGAGATGTATTTGTTGTCATATTGCCAATGAATAGCAATAGATGGATAGTAAATGTGTTCAATCTGGTGATATACTTTCGAATATTTCCCCACATGAGCTTCCAAATGACCTGGACGTCGTTATCCCCACGTCTTGGCTTGAACACTGTGCTATTTGCCAGAAATAATTTATTCTGTGAGAGTTGTCTATATCTCTTTGGAAAATGCGTGTAGGAATAGTATACAGGAAGCCAAGGGGAGGAAACATGCCGAAATAAGGTCCAACCAGGAACAGGAACACAAGATCCAGGGACTGTCATACTTTGGCTTGAGTATGTTGCTAGCTAATATGGCTGTTGAACCCGAATGTTCCTATTCCTCCGAAATTAAAGATTAAACGCGAAATGTAGCATCCAATTCGAACTTAGTATTGACCTTTGGGTTCGTAGTGCGTATCTTCGAGGTTTTCCGCACTATCTGGGGAGTGCACTCGACCTTGCATTTGACACATGGCACGCGACGCGTCCACGAGTATATCCGGGTGTGTAGCGGAAAGGGGATGAATGTAATATTATTCCAAGTCAGTAAGTCTCATCCGGTGACATTATGAGGGGTATGTTGCATAGCTAAGTCCAAGCTTGAGGCTAAGCCCAAACTACCGAACTAGACACATCCTAAATCGAACCCTGAATATATGAACATATGAATATGATGGCTCAGTCACGCCAGATAGTCGTCTGTCCTGATCATCTGGGGAATTATCCGGTGTAGATCGGGGAAGAGTGAGATCATCGATCATAGATCTGTTGATCGGTAAACAAGTTCCAGTTCAGGCCAGGGGCACATTCTCCGATCACATCCCTTGCCGATCACCCCTGAACGTCCGAGAATCCAACGTCAATATTAATTTCAATAAAGACAAGAAACATGCTGTACTCTGTAGGACGCGATGGGGTCGCGTGCGACTCGCCTTCCCCTTTCGTCCCTTCCCTCCAACTCCTGTCTCTTCTACTCTCTTCATTCCGCACATATTTAATCGCATTGACCCTCTGGGTGGCCCTTCGTTTGCGATTTCTCTAATCCTGGAGCCCTAAACACTGTATATTTGTATACGTCCATCGCCTAATCATGCGCATTTCCTCTCTGTCACTTCCTTTGGCCCTGGGCCTCGTGGGAACTGCTGCCGCCTATCCTCACCCTGAACAAGGGTCAGACTTGCGTCGCGGGCCGGACAATAAAGCCAAGGCTGATGCTGTCAAAGAAGCTTTCCAACATGCCTGGGATGGCTATGTAAAATATGCTTTCCCGCACGACGAGTTGCACCCAGTGAGCAATGGTTATGGTGACTCCAGGTGAGTGTTCTATGAGCATATCTCGCGGCATAACTGACACTCCCAGAAATGGATGGGGTGCATCGGCTGTCGACGCGCTCTCAACTGCTATTGTCATGGGCAACAAGGATGCCGTGAGCAAGATTTTGGATCATATCATGACCATCGACTTCTCAAAGACCAGCGACGAGGTCAGCTTATTTGAGACAACTATCCGGTACCTAGGTGGTATGCTGTCTGGTTACGACTTGCTCAAGGGTCCTGCAGCGAATCTCGCTCCCTCATCGGACCATGTGGATACCTTGCTCTCCCAGTCCAAGAACCTGGGCGATGTTCTAAAGTACGCTTTTAACACTCCATCTGGTGTTCCATATAACAACCTCAACATTGGTTCCAAAAGCCACGACGGTTCAACTACCAATGGCCTCGCCGTGACTGGAACTCTGGTTCTAGAGTGGACGCGCTTGTCCGACCTGACGGGCGATGATGAATATGCTAGGCTGAGCCAAAAAGCCGAGTCATATCTACTCAACCCTCAGCCGTCGAGCGGAGAGCCATTCCCCGGTCTGGTGGGAAGCAATATCAATATTTCTAACGGCCATTTCAGCGACGGTGCTGTCTCGTGGAATGGCGGTGATGACTCGTTCTACGAGTACCTGATCAAGATGTACGTCTATGATCCCAAGAGGTTCGAATCATACAAGGACCGCTGGATCCTTGCAGCCGAGTCGACCATCAAGAACCTTACATCACACCCCAAGAACCGCCCGGAATTGACTTGGCTGGCTTCATACTACAACGGCCAATACGACCTCAGCTCGCAGCATCTGACCTGCTTTGACGGCGGCAGCTTCATCTTGGGCGGTACCGTTTTGGACCGACAAGACTTTATCGACTTTGGCCTGAAGCTCGTGAACGGTTGCGAGGCTACTTACAACCAGACTCTGACAGGAATCGGACCTGACTCGTGGGGCTGGGACCCAAAGAAGGTACCAAACGACCAGAAGGAATTCTACGAGAAAGCCGGTTACTATATCAACAGTGGCTCATATGACCTGCGCCCTGAAGTCATCGAGAGCTTCTACTACGCGTACCGGGTCACCGGCAATGAGATCGTAACTACTCTCGCCATGTTGGAGCCGAAGATATACTAATAAAGATACAGTACCGCGACTGGGCATGGAACGCGTTCAAGGCAATCAATGCCACCTGCCGCACCGACTCAGGCTTCGCTGCCGTGAGCAGCGTCAACACCTCTGGCGGCGGCTCAAAGTACGATAACCAAGAGAGTTTCCTTTATGCCGAGGTCATGAAGTATGCGTACCTTGTGCACGCAGAAGGTGAGTAATTTATCTTGCTATCACTTCTATAGCCACGTTAACCATCTTAGATTCTCCCTGGCAAGTTCAGAAGGGCAATAAGAATACCTTCGTGTTCAACACTGAGGCCCATCCCATCCGCGTCGCACACACCTAGTTATTTGCATACTTCTGCCATCCGAGCACCTTGATAGATAGTATATGTATCAAGTCTACATTATTTACTCGCTAGGTTCGACATAGAAAGCCGTATAAGAAGCGTAGATCTATACAACTTTTCGATCCTCACCCAACGGACTTTTACCCCACCGAGACTAGTTGCAAACGAAAAGTTCCCCAGTGAATATTTGTCATTAAACATTAAGATTATTTGACACAGTAAATGCCAGAATTAAACATTAGCCTCAAGAGTCCATACTTCGTGAGCTCGTAACAGTGTTAGATCACCAGATAATGCGCACAGTCTCGATAGAGTCATGTCCCATAAATCCTAGCCCTGAGCATAATGAGCTCAGATTAAGCACCAAAAGAAGGCTTGAAATCCCTCCTCCCAGCCTTCCGCTCAACATGACAGGCCCTAGAAGCCCACACAACAAGAACAAGATAAAAGGACCTAGAGGTAACACCCCGTCAGTGTCTCAAAATCAAGAAGAAACCAAGGATTTTGATACTCACACCCCAAACAACAAAACCGAACACCCAAAACACTCAACCCCATATAACACATCATCATCAGTAGTACGAGAAAGTCCATAGCCACCCCCATTCCAATAAGCAAGCTCATGCAAATCAAGACTAACACTGATAATCAGCGCAATAAACGCAATACAGTCGAATGTAATGCTCGCTGCGGGTGGAACGATGCAGTTGCAGAATATGACGATGAGGTAGGCGGTTGACCAGATGAAGCCGTAGGCAGACTTAACAGAAAGTTAAAGAATTAGCGAATATTCTCTTGCAAGTTAGAGAGTGTATAAGTTACTCACAGTACCAATATTAATACTAGACCATGCAGACCCTAACCCATCCGTTGAAACAGTTCCTTCGTCGTGTTGGACCATAGCCCAGGAAAAGCAGATAACGGCCGTCATGGTGCAGAGTACTGTTCCGAAGCGTAGGGATAGGAAGGAGAGCCATTTCTTTTGTTGTCGGGGTATTGCCTCGATACACCATGATGGGTTGGTTTGGTCGTAGGAGGTTGAAGGCATAATTACCACCTAGTGTAATTTTAGATATTAAGATAAGTAATGAATAAGGGACCTAATCTAAAAGATCTCATTCCATCTTTATAATCCCCTAGTAAAAGAAAACCAGCTCTCGTATATCCATGTGTCGCGATAATCATTTCCGTTTATACTCGACACAGCCATCATTTCAACCGCAGTGGCAATGCCAAGGGCACGGCATACCCAGCGATACACGAACAAACCAATGAATCTGGCTAAAGTCTAGCGGAGAGTTTATGCAGGGTCGAATCTACTGGTGGCCCCCAAATTGGAGTGTTCAGGATAGCTGTTCTGCGTAGCTTAGGCATCGACTCTTGAGATGGGGGTATGTCTTGGCGGTGGTCGGCTTGGCTTTTGTATTTTGGTTTGGGTTGGGGGCCAGAAGGTATGATGTCGATGGTCTATTTATATATTTGTTCTTACGTGCTGTGTGGAAAGCTGGTAACACGTTGGAATTTGGGGTTTGCATTGGTGATTTCAGTCAGACACTTGAATTGTATATATTGGGTGTTCTTTGACCGAACTAGCGGGGCTTCGCGCCAACACATGCTGGGTGTGTAGAAAAGATGTCACTATCATATAAGCAAAGGGCTGGAACGAAGAAGCCCGGATGGAACTTGAGATTTTATAACAGAGAGATCAATCAGTTGAGGCTCTATATACATCTTAGGGCTTAGGAATATAGCAACTTGGGCAGACAAAGACAAGTTCATATAAATCGTCAAGCATACCGCGGTTCGATTTGTTGTTTTCCTTCAGCCTCCCCAGTCACAACTATTTCTCGCGAACTGTCCGTCCTGACACCTGACAGGTCTGCCTCTTTTCGACATAGTGTCAATGAAGCGAAACACGAAGCGCTGCCCCCTGTAAATCCTTCCAGAGCCTCCATACCAACCAACACTCGTTGGGTAGGGTATATAAAATTCAAATATTAGATCTGTCTCAGCTCCCTCAACTTGCTTTGTTCATAATCTATTTACATAACTCACAGTGAGACTCGTTCCTAAGGCGGAATGACAAGGATATCTAATCTAGTGGACAACAGCACGCGAATCTGAACAGTATAATACTACTAGATAAAAATCCCAAGGCACTGCGCCATCAGTCAACCGGAAACCTCAAAGAACATGCAGGATTAGACAGTCTTAAGCCGACAAAAGCAAGAAGACTTGATTGGCACATCCGACCTAGCCAACCGAATCTTCAACTGAGACGCGAAAACCCTCGCCTCACTCTTCCGACCCAGCTTAACCAAACACTCATGATACCCATGTGAAGCCCAAACATTATTGGGATGACGCAGAGCCCGTGGAAGCGTCGGTTCAATGCCCAAATCCGCGGCATAGACCGTCACCGCCTCGTCCACCCTCCCCTGTTCAAGTAACAACGCACCAAGCGCATGTCTGGTCGGCTGCATCCAGCCCCAAGGCTCATCATACGGCAGCGAATCGTCTCGTTCAACCGCTGTGTCAAGGTACTCAAATGCTGTCTCGTGTTCACCTCGCCGGTACGCTATCTCGCCGTCCAGCATAGCCTCTCCGACGCCTAGGATATCGATGCAGCGGTTGTTAAAGAGCATGCGCGAGTCAGGCACCTGTTTCTTTGATTGCTGGAATAGCGTACGCTCTTCTTCTGCTTCCGGGACTTTCCCGGTGGCTGCGAATGCGACACCTTTGGCGTAGTGCATCATGGCCGTGGTGACGCAGTAGAGATTTGCATCAGCCGGTAGCTCCAGAGCAATAATATCCTCCCAGCGACCGAAACGAATCAACCCATGCATCTGCATCGCCACGAATCCTTCCAGCCAGTCAGCCATTGGAGGCAGCTCAATGCGCAGAAGCGGCTCAGTCAAGACCCGTGCCAGCTCAGCGCCAGTCTCGAGAGCAATCTTCGACTGTCCACCCAACATAGCAGCATACATCCTAAAATGGTAATCATGCGCGCGATACAGATTATAGAAATGACTCGTAGGCTGCCTCGCGAGGAACTTCTCATCAGCGCGAATAGCCGAAGTATTGGACACAACCGCACGACGATAATCGCCACACAAAATATCAATATGCGTTGGCATATGTTCCAAATGCCCAGCATCAGGAACAAGCCCACGCAAACAATCCGCGATCGGCAGCGCAATCTCCGGCGTCCCAGACATTTCCATGAGATGAATATATAAATGCAATAAACCAGGATGATTGAGCGCTTCATCTTGGGCAAGAACCCGATCAAGCGCCCTCTTCACCTGCATCGTTTTTGCACCGGGGGCCGGCTGGCCCGTTTTCAAATCCCACAAGCTCCACGGCGTCAGATTCATCAGCGCGTCGCAGTACAGCGCCGCAACGTCATAGTCATCCGGGTAGTCATTATACACTACGGTAATCGCATCCGCATATGCCTGATTCCACACCGTGCAATCCTCCACCGGCAGTTCCTGCGGATAGCGAAACTGCAGCGCGTCGATAAGCGCAACTTCCAACGGCGACGTGGCGGGTGCATGTTTCTTCGCGTCTAGCACTGCGCGATGTGCACGCGTCGTCGTAGCGGCCAGATCTTCGCCATCGAAGAGCTGCCAGGGCTTGTTATAATTCGGACCTAGGGCGAAGGCCAGGCCCCAGTATCCCATTGCGCATGTTGGGTCGAGGGAGACGACTTTCTCGAAGCAGCGGATTGACTCTTCGTGGTTGAAGGCGTAGGCCCAGATTAGGCCGCGGCTGAACCAGGTTTGGGCATCTTCGTTGTCGGTTGTTACTTCACGACGGTAGTCTCCGAGATCGTAGTAGTCGGACATGTTGTGGTGGGGGAGAGTGGGGTTGAGGTGCGGATGGAATGTATGCAGCTAGCCATTTTGGTCATTTTGGTGCGATAAGGATAAGCTAGAACTACACAGACAATTGTATATAAGTAAGTTGTATAAGTTGTATATTGTACATTAATTTAAAGTAGTTAAATCATATATTCATCTCTATCTGTGAATTGAGAGTGAGCGAATTGATGCCTCAGGCCAGACCCACATTCCTACGCAAATCTGCTCACTTATGCTCGATCCCGCTCACCTTGGTGGCCAACCTTGCGGGTATATAGTCCTCTTCATTCTGATTTCTATTCATTCATTTTTTTGTTACTTGTACATCCAAGATATTCTGAGTACATATACATAAAATTTCCCATCTCACCTTCTCATCTCGTCCGATACCTTATCCACTCTATACAATGTGTGGAGAAAGCAACCGTCCAACCTTCGGAGGCACCATCGCCGTCCTCTTTCCACGAGAGAATAGAACAAGTCCAAGCCCCTCAGAGATATCCCGATCATCATCGCCAGAATCAATCTCATCATTTTCGTCTACGTCATCAACTGCTTCAATGTCTTCATACTCCCTCTTCTTCCGCGACACAGACCCAACAACCCAGAGAACGAAAGCAATCTTCCGAATGGATGACACAGAAACATATCACACACTTCGAGGATGTGGACATGTCGATGTGCGGATCGAGTAAGATTACTCCTCGCGAAATAAGATATATTTGAAATGACAGAAACTTATACTTCGAACAGGAAATATGGTGATATCTCCAACACATCATTGAGCAATAGTCCACTTCACCAATTCCGATTGGAGATGACACAAGACAGAAACTCGAAATCAGCGAGTCAAACTGAAATGGAGTTCGAGTTGCCCCAACGGCTGGACCTGGGCGTCTCGGAGAAGGGTGTTATTGGCCGGCAGGTGACGGTCAGAGAGGTGGGGGGATCAATCCTGGGGATTGGAATTGTGGGATACAATTAGGTTGTTTTACGGTTGATATCTTGGACATACATTATGGGCTTAGTGGGAATGGAGTTTGGTTTTCTATTTGCGTGGAATTTCTAATTCTGTCTACCACTTCCATATGTAGAATTGAACTAACTTGGCCAGAAAAATATCAAGCACTGTGTTGGTTTGAGTGAAACACAGCTTAAAGCTTCAGAGGGTTCTCCACGCCAGCAGTGTACCGCTTCTCGGCTTCAGCCCAGTTAATAATCTTCCAAATCCCCTCGACGTATCCGGCCTTGTTGTTCAGATACTAAACAAAGACAATCAGCATGAGTCACACAACAGAATGATACAGAATGACCGAGCTAAACTCACCTGCAGGTAATAAGCATGCTCCCACATATCAACACCAAAAACAGGAACATCAGGACCATTAACGGGATCCTGATCCTTAGTAGTAGTAATCTCAAGACGACCCTTGGCACCACCCTTACTAACAAGCCAACCCCAACCACTACCCTGTAAACCAAGAAGCTCAGCACCGAAAGCCTTAACAAAGGCCTCATGCGAGCCCCAGCGAGAGACGATAGCTTCGCGGAGAGTGGGTGCACCGGCGATATCATTACCGGGTGTTCCGGGCGGAGTCAAGTTCTTCCAGAAGAGGGAGTGATTAATGTGACCACCGCCATTGAAGCGGATCTTCTGTTGCAGGGCAATGAGAGAGGGCACATCATTTGACTGGGTTGCTGTGACTTGTGCAGTGAGCGCGGCATTGAGGTTGTTCACGTAGGTTTGGTGGTGCTTTTGGTGGTGGAGCTCCATAATCTGCTTGGAGATGATGGGTTCCAAGGCCTAGGAGTGGTATTAGTGGTTTGAGCTTTGTACATGGGAATGGATGTAGCTTACATCGTAGCCGTAGGGGAGAGGAGGAAGGGTATGGGTTTGCGAGGCCATGATTGTAGATGTGAAGATGTTGCGATTAGGGGATCGAAACAGAGGGGAAGAAGACAGAGGAGAGAAAATGAGACGATCAAGATAAAAGGAGCCCGAAAGGTCCCCCCTCCTAAGCACGCAACTTGAGGCCACCAAGGTATTTCCCGAATGGGCGAGTGGGATTGAGCACATTTGCTCTTATTTACTTTGATTGGCGGAATGGGTGGTGTTGACCCATCGACATATATCTTCTTGTATATGGAAGCCATTTCACTACTCCGTATTTCCGCAGATGATGTTATCTCACTGATGTCACTTTAATATCTACTTTGATCGAGGAAACAAATGGAAACCGAAAATTCCAGATGGGTCCAGACAAAGTGGTAAATTGAACACTCTCGAGATGCTCTTACATGATCTTACATGTATCTAGAGCTCACGCATAGTAATATTCGGCAATGTATGCTCGATGAAAGACTATTGTTTACGCCCACATCTTCATTGCACGTTGAAAGTTCTATACATGCTGTACTGCATGGTCGTTCTTGGCGCCCTACTCAGGCCCCGCCCCATCTAACTGGAGATACTTGAGCCACATTTGAACATATGTCTAACAACTTACATCTACATCTACCAATATAACAAAACAACAATTACCATGAAGACATTTACATTCCATACTTCGAAGCTTCCAAGCTTTGCACCGTTTGTGCAGATTACTAATCCCCCAGATTTGCGGGGTCAACCGCGAGCCTCGGTCAAATCGGCGCAGGCCAAACAGCTAACCGGGACCGAGACTATTTGAAGCTACAGCTTCCCCTTCAACTAACCCCCAAATAAAATCAAAATGTCTGCCGAAGAACAAGTCAAGCTCAGCAACTTCTCCGACATCTTCTCAGTCGAGGGGAAAGTCGCCGTCATAACAGGCGGATCCCGAGGCCTAGGACTACACGCAGCCTCAGGGTATGTCACGCTCCCCCAAAAGCAAGCCACAAACTAAAACAAAATACAGCCTTCTCCAAGCCGGCTGCTCCAAAGTCTACATCACCTCCCGCAAGAAGGCAGCATGCGATGAAGCCGTCGCAGCACTAAATGCCCTGCCAAACAAGCGGCCCGGCGCACGAGCCATCTCCGTCCCTGCCGACAGCGCAAAGATGGAAGAACTCGACCGGCTTGTCGCCGAGGTGAGCAAGACAACTGACCACGTCGACATCCTATTCGCGAACGCGGGCGCAACATGGGGCGAGAAGTTCGATACGCACCCGGAGAAGATGTTTTCCAAGGTGATGGACTTGAATGTGAAGAGTGTTTTCTATACGATCCAGAAGTAAGTTCAACCCATCCCAATCAAGGATTCAAACCAAAAATGCATAAATATGAGATATGATATAGGATCTAACATCAACCAGATTCACACCCCTCCTCACAAAAAAAGCAACCCTCCAGAACCCATCGCGCGTAATAATCACAGCCTCAGTAGCAGGCATCGGCATCGGCACCGTAGGCGAAAACGCCACACCATCCTACTCAGCTTCAAAGGCCGCAGCAATCCACATAGCAAAGAACCTAGCCGTGGAACTGGGACCACGTCATGTCTTGACGAACGCTATCGCGCCTGGGTTTTACCCGTCCAAGATGGCCAGCGGACTCATTGAGGCGAAGGGGGGTATGAAGGAGATGGAGGATTATTCGCCTAACGGACGGCTTGGGAAGCCGGAGGATATTGCTGGTTTGGTTGTCTTCCTCAGTTCGCGCGCGTCGAGTCATTTGAATGGGGCTGTTATTACTACGGATGGTGGTGCTGTTCTTAAGGGGAGGCTCTAGGTTGGGTGTATATGTACATGTACACGAACGGTTAAGTTATATAGGCCCATCTTCTGTCTTTTTTATACGGAAATGGAAGGCGAAAGACCGTTGAACAGAGTATTAGAATTTATATTCATAACCCATGCTATCGCTATGTACATATAGACAAAATAATTAGAGCTTTGCACTAATCGAGCCTACACGGACCTGCACGGCCCGGTCTACAACCTCCATTGCCTGGAGAAGCTCGTAATCATGCTGCTTGGGGGTCACAACTTGGACACTGAGAGGTGATCCCAAGTATACGCGGCGGTCGGTTGTCTTTTCGTTCCCTGTAATAAAAGGGTTAGCGACCTTACGCAGAAGTGTGATACTAAATTTCGACTTACACAGTTGCCGGTTAGCCTTGTCCCAACTACCCAGCACAGGCGCGTCCATATCCCGTCCAGTCTCCAGATCTGATTCCGCGAATGGACGAACTGGAACCACGCCTGCTGGATAGTCCAGTAGGACAAATGTAGATGTGTAACCAACAGCATTGTAGCGATCAAGCTGCGGCACCGGGTGCGGAGCCACAGGGCAAATGATAGCGTCAACACGTCTAGTTTTCGACGACCCGTTTGATAAAGTCCACATCTTCAGCATCTCCTTTTCAACTTCAGCACGCTGGGCTTGCAGTCCAGCAAGCTGAGGGATGGTCAGATCTTTGCCGCGCTTCATACGGCCCTGCAGCCAAGGGGTAAGTTCCTCGTCCATGCTCTCGATCAAATTGAGCATGTGAGAGCCATCATCAACACCCATGAGTCGACCAGCGAGGGCTTGGCATTTTGGCAAGACCGAAGGAACGGGGATTTCGACAACTTCAACGCCGGGGGTATGACGAAGTGTCTGGGCGACTTCATCTAGGATACGGGTGATAGGCGGGAGAGGGGTGACGAGACCATCAGTTTTGAGTACGCCGATGGTAAAGCCGCGAGGAGGAGAGAGTGATCTCGGCACAGGATGTGAAGACCATGAGCCTGGAATTCCATCTTCGCCGAATAATTCTGCGCGCGGGACGATCTCCGCCATGATGGCATCGATATCAGCGACGGAGCGAGCCAACGGCCCAGCCACAGCTTGCAAACCAATCCGGCCCTTGCCTTCAATCTGGCCATTCATCTGACCTCCAAATGGTACACGTCCCAAGCTGGGCTTGAACCCATAGATACCCTGACACATGGCTGGAACACGGATACTACCACCGATATCCGTACCAAAGCCGACCATTGACCCACGCATGGCGATCAACGCCCCCTCGCCACCGGTGCTACCCCCGGCAGTCCATTGCCTATTCAGAGGGTTCAAAGTGCGCCCGAAGAGGTGGTTACAGCTGTCCAGTGTCGCGAGTGTTTGAGGGATGTTGGTCTTGGCGATGATGACCGCGCCGAGGGATTCGAGAAGATCGACTAGAGGAGCGTTCTCTTTGGCAGCCTTAAATGCCAGTGCAGATAGTCCGATACTCGAGTCCACTCCTTGTACGTTGAATGTATCTTTCACCGAGATGGGTAGACCGTGCAGAGGGCCGACCGGGGTTCCCGTGCGCTGGAGGTGGGCATCTAGTTCCTGTGCTCGCTTCAATGCACGGTGAAAGAGGGGCTCGGTAAGACAGCGGGTGAGCTGGTGAGCGATTGCTGCTCTCTGTAATAGTCGTTAGCCGATGAGCGGGAAGCGAGGAGATAGCAGATGGCATACCTTACAAAACCCGCGCACCACCTCTTCAGCCTTGAATCTTCCCTCCGACATTTCTGCAACAAGCCCCCGGATATCATAACTCTCAGTTATATCCAACTCCTTGGCAGAAAGAAGACCACAAGTCCGTGGAATTTCCATCACGCTCACGCGTCCATATTTCTTCGGGCCCTGGGTAATCGACTCGGCGACAGAGAGCATACCCTCCGGAATGGCGTGATCGGGTAGACGCCATTCAGGAGGAATAGCAGCAGCAAGCTCTGCTTGCTTGCGTTGAGCAATTGCAATATATCGGGGTTGGGAAGACATGGTGTGTGAAGAAGAGAAGTGGGGAGAAGGTTGGTTTTGCATGCGGGGAGTGCGGAGACAGCCTCGGTCCCAGAGCCGACTACCGAACCACGATGATCTAAGGTACATGATTAGTGAATAGTACATCTGATAGTTGTAAAGTGGAAATATATTTGAACAATGTCTTTTACACTGGTTTTCATATCTTCTGCGCCTCTAAGAAAATGGCACCATAAGAAACTGTGTAGATATCTCAAAGAAGTTGATTCCTCTGCTTAAATGTAATTTTAGCGAATTTGGCTATATTGATACTC
>ERZ1673737.2269-NODE-2269-length-16460-cov-34.178787_pt1 | contig 16460 bp, 20 predicted proteins | sample MGYA00580211_ERZ1673737 | MGnify/ENA primary metagenome ERZ1673737 (study PRJEB41218, sample SAMN15661789) | gut metagenome | host: Homo sapiens | place: Canada: London | collected 2015-08-20/2019-03-30 | study: EMG produced TPA metagenomics assembly of... | reverse complement strand
GAATAAACCATTGTGTAGAATCCAACATCAATCCCCACGAATTTGTAATTTACATTTTCCATGGGAATTGACCTAAGAACTACTTAGAAAACAAAATAAGAAATAAAAAATGAGACCTTGCGTTGAAAAAATGCAGGGTCTTTTTGTTTGGTAAAAAACATGACTTCACATAACAAAAACCTTGTATTTAAGCGGTTTTCCGTTAGTTAAAGCATATTATTTTTTAGCTATTTTTCTTGTTTTAAAAATGAAAATAAAAAAGAAAAAGAGAGAGTTTTTTATAAGAGAAAAACTTGGAGCTATGGGGAGATAATTGCAAAAAATGAGGGAAATTGGTTACGAATGATCATAGAGATAATTTTTAACAGCTGATTTCGGCATATAATTTCGGCGAAAACAAGCGATTTTAGGCTTATTTATAGCGAAATAATCAAAATCTCGGAACAATTTCGGCGAAACAAGTATAATTTCGGCACGATTTCGGCATAAAAAGAATAATCTCGGCATTAATTTCGGAAAAGAAAGGAAGGATTAATATGCAAAAGAAAAATCCGAAAACAAGGTGTGAACGTAGGACAATTGAAAAGGCAGAAGGAGTATGCAGGTTCTATAGCAAGATACAATCGGTGTACGCTGATAAGCTTGTGGAGAATGAGCAGGTTGTAGAGATACATTGCAACGTTCTTCTTGAAGGTCTGAGTATTGGTGAATATACAACAGATTTCTTTTGTATAAAAAACGACGGGACATACATGGTTCGAGAATGTGTTCAGAGGAAGCAATTAACATGGCCTTCAGTAACGAAACTACTTGATGCATCACTTCAGTACTGGAGAAAGCGAGGAATCGAAGATTGGGGAATTGTGGTAGATAAGGAGGTGCCTGATCATGAAGAAAAATGATTATTTGAAAATTGATGATACTATCTATCGAATACTTGCGGTAGATAAGGATAATTATTTGGTACTTAACTGTAATACAAAAAATATGCCTGTGTGGAGGTTGGAAGCTGAATTAGCCGATGGCGTCATTATTAATAGAGAAGAAGCTTTTGAAATTCTAGAAATTGAACTTATCGAAGAGGAACTCACAGGTATAGCCTTCAAACAGGCACACGAACGTTACACGATGATTGCTGGTGTACTTGCCTTCTTGAAAGATGATGCGCTAAGGAATCAAGCAATAGCAATGGCGGTTGATACTTATGGAATCAGTAGAAGGACATTAACCACATATCTGTGCAATTATCTGGTGACAGATAATCTGGCAAGCCTTGTGCCAAAACAACGAAGAAATAAAAGGCCTCTAACTGATGACGAAAAAATAATGAGATGGTCCTTAAATAAATTCTATTACACTAGGCATAAGAATAAGCTCTCTGATTGCTACGTTATGATGCTAAAAGAAAAATATACTGATGAAAATGGAAAGTTAAAAGATAAACATCCAAGCATCCATCAGTTCCGTTATTTTTTTAATAAAACGAGAAAAAAGCAAATCGAGCTGATCTCGCGTGAAGGGGTTAAAGAATATCAACTAAACCATAGACCACTCCTTGGTGATGGAATTCATGAGTTTGCGCCTACAATTGGAACCGGAATGCTGGATGGTACGGTGTGTGACTTGTATCTTGTTGATTCTTCAGGAAAGCTTGTCGGTAGACCACTCCTTGTTGCGTGTGTAGATGCATATTCAGGATTATGTTGCGGCTATTCCTTATTATGGGAGGGTGGCGTTTATAGCGTGAGAGAGATGATGCTAAACGTAATAGAAGATAAAGTTAAATGGTGTGAGCACTTTGGTATAAAGATCGAAAAGAAGCAATGGCCATGCGATAAGCTACCTGGAGTGTTAGTTACAGACCGAGGATCCGAGTACATATCTTACAATTTTGAGCAGATTTCGGAATTGGGATGTCAGGTGATATCGTTGCCAAGTTTTTCGGCGAATTTGAAAGGTCCTGTGGAGAAATTGTTTGATTTAGTGCAGGATGGTTTTAAGCCATACCTCCGTGGAAAGGGAATTATAGAACCCGACTTTCAAAAACGTGGATGCGTTGATTATCGATTAGAGAGTTGCCTTACCATAGAACAATTTGAGAAGATTATAATTCACACCATTATTTACTATAATAACCGAGTTCTTGAAAACTTCCCCTATACATCAGCAATGATGAATGATGATATTGTTCCTTCCCCAGCAGGTATCTGGGATTATCAAACTGAGTATGGGAATAGTAACTTGCTATCGGTTAGTAGAGAACAACTTATATTGACATTACTTCCACGAACAGAAGGTCGTTTTACCAGAAAAGGACTTGTAGTAAACAAGATGCGCTATGATGCGGATGGGTTTACTGAAGAATATCTTAATGGTGGAAAATGTACTGTGGCTTTTAATCCTGATGATGCCAGTGTGGTTTGGCTTCTAAAAGAAGGCGATTATATTAAATTCTCGTTAATCGAAAAGAAATATCAAGGGATGTCGGTTAATGAAGTACATACTCAAAAAAAGAAACAGAGACAATATGTTGCGGGCTTTCGAGAGGATGCATTAGCGGCAAAAGTAGATCTAGCTCAAAAGATAAATACAATAGTAGAACACGCATTAAAGTCTGATGACACAGATATAATAGGAGTCACTAAAAGAAGACAAAAAGCTAGAGCCCAAAGACATAGAGATTTGATGAAAGAGGTGATTGATGATGAGTGATTACAGTGAATTATTACCTAAAATGTTATTTGGTGAAGAACTAAGAAATGAGTTACAGATATTACCGGAATATGATGATTCGGTAAAAAATCTTGATGCTAGTACGAGACTGCTCAAGTTGATGGATATTTATAAAGTATTTGTACCACAGAATTTATCTTTAGAAATCTATCATAAACTCTATATGATGACAGTAATGTCGCTACAACAAAAAGGAACAGTTGACGCTACTAGACAACTTAATGAAAATCATCGAGCAATGACTTCTAATAAGGAGTATAGAGGTATTATTACTGGAGCATCGTCGTGTACAGTTATTGGTCCAAGCGGATGCGGAAAAACGACATCGGTGCAGCGCGTTGTCGAGATGCTTGGTGGTACAATCACGAATACGCAACCTTATAGAAAGATTATTCCTGCTTTGATTGTCTCGACACCATTTGATGCAAATTACAGAGGGTTGCTTTTAGAAATATTAATTTGTGTTGATAATGAGTTAGGTACTGAATATTATAAGGCTGCATGCAAATCCAATGTTAATGCCCAACAAATCTTGGGAATGGTATGCCAAGTAGCTCATCTTCATATTGGAACTCTAATATTGGACGAAATTCAGTTTCTTGTACAACACCGAGCTGGAACAATACTATACAAAATGATCCTTCAGTTAATCAATGCGTCAGGAATATCTGTGGTGATGGTTGGAACAGAAGAGTGTCTTGATTATTTTGATCAAGCGCCTCAGATGGCGCGAAGAACAACTGGACTTCAATATTGCAACATGGGTTATGACGTCGAATTTAAAGAGTTGTGTCAGGAACTGTTTCATAGGCAGTACACAAAGAATACCTCTGAGTTAACCGAAGGAATATACGTATGGTTGTATGAACATTCAGCAGGTAATATAGCCAATTTAACTGCGTTGATTCACGATGCGCAAGAGCTAAGTATTATGGATGGTAACGAGTGCCTAGATATTACTTCCTTAACGAAAGCATATGACAACCGTATGCAAATGCTTCACGGATATATCGAATCAAAGAAATCTAAGAGAAAAAAGACTTCTTCGAAACCGTTAAATGATATTGACATTCTGGAACCAGTAGAAACTGAAACAATAACAGATGATGTGAATGTCGTAGAACTAGCTGAAATTATTAAAAAAAGTGGTGTGAATGCAATAGAAACATACAAGAAGTACTTTAATGTCGAGGAGGTAGTTGTATGATTTCATACTTTCCTGGATTATATCCTGACGAACTATTTTATTCGGTTGTAAGCAGATATTTTGCACATATATATCCATCTTATATTTTAGCTATTGAAAACTTATGTAAGACCAAAACAAGCAGAATAGATATGGAGTTTGGCTTACAATCCTTAAATTCAGACACAAAGAATTTTTTAGAACAGGTATATGGTTTGAAAAACATACTTTTACATAACACGATGTTTCCACAGTATGCAAAATTTGAAACAGTAGAACGCAGGAATCTAGCAGCACAAGTTATGTTAACTGGTGAAGGCGATATTCATTCCGCATTAATATTTCCGAAAAATAAGAGTGGGTCAAGATATCTTAGATATTGCCCGTTATGTTTTGAAAAAGACAGGGATGAGTTTGGAGAAGCATATTGGCATAGATTACATCAGATTAGGGGTATAAACGTTTGTAGTAAACATGGATGTTATCTTCACAATAGTGATATCGAAATAAATTCTAAGTCTTCTCCAAGGTTGTGGGTCGCAGACGATATTGTAGTAGATTCATCAGTTAATTACGCATCTGATAGAGAAAAGCAATTCACAGATTATGTTGTGAAGATAATGCAGTCTCCGATGCCGAGAGATCAACCTCAAATATCTGACTGGCTTATATCGAAACTAGAAGGAACGGAATACATCACAGCACGCGGAAAACGTAAATTTACAAGTAAACTATATAGTGACATAAAAGAGTTTTATAGCGAGTTTGGATGTGAAGGGATTGAATACCAACATCAGGTTGCAAAACTATTTACGGGCAACAATAACAATTTTTTAGATATATGTAAGTTAGCCTTTTTCCTGAACATTCCTATAGAAGAAGTTACGAATCCAAAGTTACCGGAAAAATCTCAAACAGAACGCTTTAACGAAAAAGTAAATCAATTGTATAAAGAAGGACTTGGCTGTCATCGTATCGCCAGAAAGGTAGGATCATGTCCGTCTACAGCACTTAAAGCAAATCGCATTAAAGAAAAAGCACCACATAATCATGCAGTGCGAAAAGGAGTGACAAAACAAGATTGGGATAAAATGGATGAAGAAATGCTTCCGTTTGTTAAAGAATTATGCGAAAAAATATATACTGGTAATGGTGAAAGGCCTAAACGAGTTACTATAAATGCGATTACTAAGGCAACGAACTGGCCCAATAAGCGGCTAAATTATTTGCCTAAATGTAAAGAATTAGTAAGAACATACTCTAGTGAAAGTATTGAAGAGTATTGGGCAAGGGAGATAGTCTTTTATTACAAAAAATTCCGAAATGAATGCATTTACATATCTTGGAGGAGACTTCGTGACATAACGAACATGAGACGAAAAGATTTTGATAGGTGCAAGAACTATTTAGATAATTATACAGATAATGCTACTGCAGATAAGATTAGAAGAATAATTTAGAAAAGAAAAAGGATTATGAACATATTATTCATTCTCCTTTATAACTTGAACAACGTCTTGAATCTGGCAATCGATGGCTATGCAAAGATCATGTAACGTGTTCATTGTGACGCTTTTATTTTTTCTTAATGAATCTAAAGTTCCAGTGCTAACATGATGAACTTTTATTAAATCGTACTGTGAAATTCCCTTCTTCTTTAGGGTATTCCATAACGGCTCATAAGTAAAGATAACCGCCACCCCCATCGTTTCATATATGGTAAATTATATAATTTTACAAATATATTGAATATTGCCGAATATCTGGCTATAATTAATCAAAAGAAATAGCATAGCTTTTAAAAAATATTGAACTTACTGTTTGAAAAACATATAAAATTATGTTATTTAATGGGAATTTAAAGGAAAGGATTATAGGTGGAAAATCCTATATTTGGTGAAAAATATGGCAATCAATTTTGATTCAATTATTTCAAATACAAAAGGGGCTGCAAATATTGCAAAAATCAAAGTAACGTTAGGTCTTAAAGTAAATGAGTTAAGTAAACTATATGCAGAGGTTGGTAAGCTATTCTATGAAGTTACAAGAAACAACAATGCACAAGATAATGATTCGTTAAAAGAAGATAAACTGTCTTTAGATATCGATAATATGAATTCGTTTGTTAGTGATTTGATGGCGAATGAAGAATTACGTGGTTATTTAGAAAAAATTACTGATTTAAAAAAAGAAATTGAAGAATTAGAATCTCAAGTATTAGTAGAAAAAGGTAATATGAAGCCGATTGATACTTCTTCAGAACAAACGAACCAAGAAAATACGCAGGCAAATTATTATCAAAATGATGTAAATTCCAGTGAATCAGTAACTAAATGTCCAAAATGTGGTGCGGTACAAGGTATTGATAATGAGTTTTGCGTATATTGTGGAACAAAAATTAATAAATAAAATTAAAAGGAGTGGTTAATCATGTTTTGTCCAAAATGTGGAAACGAAATAAAAGAAGGGGCAAGCTTTTGTCCAAAATGCGGAACTAAAGTAGCAAGAAATCAAGAGAATTTTCAACAAAATAATTATAAAAGTCAAAATTCACAGCAAAATAAAAACGTTAAAAAGCATACAATAATAACTAAACAGAATATTGGTTTGATTGTAGGCTTGGCATTCATGTTTTTTGGGGGATTAACACTTTTTACTGGAGATGTATGGGGTGGAGGATCTTCGGGAATTTTCTTAATAGCAATTGGGGCAGTAATTATGTTTTATACAAAATCTTAAAGTAGGATTGAAATAGAACTGAGAAAGTAATTATTACAAATGAAAAAAATTACTGAGTAAATAAGACAACTATTCTTACAGAGAGGAGACAGCGATTTTCACCCTTAGAATAAAAAACATGAGGGTCTATCGCTTAAATTATCAATGGCAAATAAGAATGTAAAAAGAATTTCAATGATTCTAGCTGCGTTTATGGTTGCTGGAGCAGCAACAGGATGCGGCGCAAAGAAAGACACAAAAGTGGAAAGTACGAATAAAGCAGCAGCGCATTCGACTAAGCTTGACGAGGACGCAATCAAAGATACATATACTGGTATTGATGATATGTATGTGTTAGAAGGCTCCAAGGACGTGGATTACCTTGATGGAGTGTTATACGACAGTTCTATCGTAAAAGGTATTGATGTAGACAGTTCTAAAGTAGACACTTCAAAAACAGGAGATTATAAGATTACCTTCAGCATTACAGCTGATCGTAAAGCTTATGACGCATTCAGAGATGCTTTCATCAAGTCTGAAACTGCAAAGGACAAGACATCTGCTGATAAAGCCAAGACAGATAAAGGATCTGCTGACAAGACTAAGACTGAAACCGTTAAGGTTAAAAAAGATACAGTCGTTGTAAACAGGGATGAAGCGCAGAAGCTTGCTGATCAGAATAAGCTGGTCCGCACAGACAATGGAGAAACTGTTAAGAAGTCTGATGGAACTGAAGTCAAGACAGAACAGAAAGCTCCTGCTTCTACAGCTGTAACTGGAGGCAACGTGGTTGATGCTTCTGCCAAGACAGAAGTAAAACCTGAAGCTACAGCTGCACCAGCAATGAGTCCAGAAGAAGCTAAGAAAGAAGAAGCGAAAAAGGATGATAAGAAGGAAGAAACTAAAAAGCCTTCTACATCTGGCAGCACAAACAAACCAAATTCTGGTTCAAACAAACCAAACAGTGGAAGCAGCTCAAACAGCAAGCCATCTCACAAACCAAATTCCGGTTCAAACAAACCAAATAATGGAAGCGGCTCAAACAGCAAGCCATCTAGCAAACCAAATTCCGGCTCAAACAAACCAAATAGCGGAAACGGCTCAAACAGCAAGCCATCTCACAAACCAGATTCTGGTTCAAGCAAACCAAATAATGGAAACAGCTCAAACAGCAAGCCATCTCACACACATACCTGGGTTAACGTTACAAAGACTGTGAATCATCCAGCAGTAACTCATCAGGAAGATGTTTATGAAAACAGACAGGTTAAAGTGAAAGATGCCTGGGATGAGAAAGTGTATGTAGGAACTACTATTGTGTGCCGTCAATGTGGATACACTACATCAGATCAGGAAAGTATGGACGTGCATATGTTAGAAACAGGACATTCTGCTACCTCTAAAAACAATTACAAAACAGTTCATCACGACGCTGTATACGAAACTCAGAGAGTAAAAGTTGGTACAAGAACTGTTACTGACAAGGCGGCCTGGACAGAAACAGTAGTTGTCGGTCAGAAGTGCTCTTCCTGTGGAAAAAGAAAATAAATTAATATTGTCCTAATTTAAATAGGAAATGGATAGGCTCGATCATAGATGGTCGGGTCTATTTTTTGTAACAAAAAATTATGTAAAAGTAAGTTTGAACAGGACAACGATATATTAAAGAATTCTAAACCTTCTACTCGAACAAACTTAAGAAGGCTGATTAGAATCTATGATTATTTAAAAGGAGAAAGCAAAAAAGCCTCTGATTAAAGCACCCTTTCAAAGGACACCATCAGAAGCCTCTTTCTTACTAGAAGACCTTTCAACAAGGCGGCTCACTAAAAGCCACCCTATCTTCTAGCCCTCTTCACTAGTATTATACATTATTATTAGAATATGTGGAAAAAGAAAATAAATTAATATTGTCCTAGTTTAAATAGGGAATGGATAGACTCGACCATAGATGGTCGGGTCTATTTTTTTTGCCTGTTTTTTCCTGTAATGATTCAATTACAAACAGAAAATAAAAAAGTCTCCGATTTTTAGTGCAATCGAACGAGTTTAAAAATGTTTTTCTTACATATTATAGTCGGTACTGTTTTTATCGTACCAAAAACAGACCGGAAAGGGATAACCGGTCGAAAACAATTTTCGGTCTTTCCATTGGCTTAAGTCCAATGTAGAAATCATCCGCTACAATGCTCTACTGCTGATGTGTAAGATATCAAGGAACTAAAAGTTCTAAAAAGAAAGGAGTATTCCAATTGAAGAAAACTATCTTAAAAAGAAGTGTGGCTTCGACGCTTTCTTTTCTGATGGCATTCTCCTCAGCAGTTCCTAACTCTGCCGTTTATGCGGAAGAATCAGGGATTGAGAGCGAGATTGCTAAGGACTATGTAGCGACACTTAGCCAGACGCAAAATGGAACGACCTCTTTTGTAACCGATGGAAACAAGACACAGGATCCTGCAACTCATGCACAGGGAGACAAAGTCGAGGTTGCTGTCAAACCGGAAGAAGGATTCAATGCAGCTAAGATTGAAGTCAAAAACGCTGACGGAACAGTTGTAGCCTCTCTTGAAGATGGTAAAGTTACTGCAAATGATGAAGGCAATTATACTTTCGAAATGCCTGCTAGTGATGTTACTATCGGTGCTAGTTTTGAAGCTGTCAAAAAAGAAACGGCTGATGCTGAAACAGAAACAACTGGAAGCAAAACTGAAGCAGAAAAAAAGGGAACAGAAGAAGTTAAAGCAACCATATTTGACGAATTTTTTTAATAAATATAAAAACTCTTGCACTTAATATTGAAAAAGATAGATGGACTTTGGATTATGAACCAAGGTCTTTTTTTGTGTGAAAATAGCTGTATGTAAAAACAAAGCAATGAGGTTTTTCTGACATATATACTATGAAGGTTGATATCCAAGTTAATGGTTTTGCAAACAACGATGTAGTTCAGAAATACCTGTTTGTAAATCCAGAAAATCGAGAAAATCTGACATATATATATAGTGAAGGTCAGGATAACCATGATGAGTAAGTTGTAAGGCATCGTGTAATGAGTATTTCTTAACAAATAGATAGGAGATGGTTATGATGGAGGAATAATTATTGAAATGAATTCAGTAAAAATATATCAACCGCAGTTATTAGAATAACTTTTAAATCATTATAAGGAAATTGCTTACAGAAAATTTACAGTAAACAGTTACAGAATATAAAACACTATAGAAAGAGGTCAAAACAAATGAAAAACACAAAAATCGTAACATATCACAATTTCATGAATCAAATAACATTCAAAAATTTCCAGAAGAGGGATTACGACTTTTTTATGGCATTATGTAGCCAATTACGAGATCAGGATACAAACAAGATCATTCTTACTTTTAGAGAAATAAAAGAACTCTCAAATTACAACTTAAGCACTAAAAACGAACGTTTTATCTCTGAGCTTAAACGCATGAATGAAAAGCTAAAGAGTATTTCATCAACTATCGAAACAGAAAATAAAATTAGTATGTTTGTTCTGTTTCACACATTCGATATTGATAAGGACGAACAAACCCTCACAGTAAGTGTAAATGATAAGTTCAAGTTTCTCTTTAACGATTTAAATAGAGAATTTACTGAATTAGATTTAAAAATTTTTACATCATTAAAATCAAGATATTCCAAAGCACTGTATCGAAAATTAAAACAATTTAGATTTACCGGTTTCTATATCGTCAAAATTAATGAATTACGACAAGTTCTGGATGTTCCAAAAAGCTTTTCACCAAATAAAATAATAACCAGGGCAATCAATCCTGCAATAGACGAGCTTAAAGAATACTTTCCTGGTCTACATGTAGTAAAGTATATAGATACAACTAGAGGGAATCCTATTACAGGGTTTGCTTTCAAATTTAAGAAACAACAAACAAAAAACGCAACTACTGATGCCACCAAAAAAAATTATTCAAAAAGCAATGATTCAGATGCTGTATCAAAAGAAAATTTCAACATCGAAGAACATAATCAAACAACCCAACCCTACGATGCAACGGATGATTACTTTAACAAATTATTTAATCAAGAAATGAAACGTAACCGCGAGAACAATTGTTCTTAATACTATAAATTAGTCATAACTTTTAAGTATTGACTATTGGTCAAAACTTATGATCATAATTATTATAGTCATCGGAGGTATTATATGATATATGGATATGCAAGAGTGAGCACTAAAGGTCAAGCAATAGATGGCAATAGCCTTGATGATCAAAGAATCAAACTCAGCGAAGCAGGTGCTACAATAATTTCTGAAGACAGCTTTACTGGGGCAAAGACAGACTGCCCAGAATTGGACGAGCTGAAAGACAGTCTCAAACCAGGAGACACCGTCATAGTAACAAAACTAGACCGTCTTGCTAAATCTGCTAGTAAAGGTGCTGAACTAGTCAATATTTGGTTGAAAGATGGTATTACTGTTCACATTCTTAACATGGGGTTGATTAACGACACCCCTACAGGCAAGCTAATCATGCAAATTATGTTTGCGTTTGTGAAATTCGAACGTGATATGATTGTTGAAAGAACTCAAGAAGGCAAAGCACTTGCCAAACTTTCACCAGACTTCAAAGAAGGCCGTTCACAAAAATACGATGCTGAAAAAATAGAATATGCTCTTAAGCTTCTTGAAAAAGAATCCTGCTCAAAAGTAAGCAAAATTACCGGCATAAGTGTAAGTACGCTAACAAGAGTTAAACGTAAAAAGAAATATGAATAATTTAAAAAAATAACGATCATACAAGAGTAATTCAGAATCTCATATGGTCGTTTTCCTTTGTTCAAGTAGTTTAAATTGATGGTTAGAAAATCACTGATGCAACATTCTATAATCATCAATCAACTTACTCAAATCCTCTATACATTTTTTAATTCTTGCGACGTAGTTGCTTTGTCAATCAAGCCAGCTGAAGCATGAGACATTGGATTTGCATTTCTTAAATCATGTGCCCGTTTAATTACATCTTCTGAATTATCTATTCCTTTAAAGAATGTCTTAAATGCCTGTTCTTTGTAAAATCCTTTATAGTTTTTTTTTTTAAAGTAGGATCATAATTATAGAAGAATGCCAAAACAGCTGTAAAACGATCAAAGTAATTTTTGTAAAATGCATATTCGGCTAATGTATTATGGCGTTTTCTTTCTACCCAATACATGAAATATAGAAAATATGCTTTCCAATCCTTATCAATGATTTTAAGATATTCATTAATTCTCCGGTTACGAAGAGTGAACAAAAAACAATTTTCACAACAATAATAGTAATAGTTTTTAAGGTTAGCACTATTTTCATTCAAAGCTGCAAGCAAATCGATACGTCTAAATTCACTTTGTATTAAATACGATATAGCAATTGAAGTATCATATGAATTCCAAAGTTCTTTTCTATTACGCTGAAACAACTGATTAAGCAGAACTTTAATTGTTGCTGTACTTTTAGTCTTCATTATCATAATAGATAAGAGTATTGGATCTAAGCTGATAAATGATACATCCGTATTTAACAATCTACATATTGTTGATATTACCTTACTATCTTGAAGTGTATCTTCGCAATCATAAATAAAATGGTTATAAACTTCTGTAGATGTAGGTCATCTTATGAATGTTTACGTTTCTGTAAGCCATTATTTGATTTAGCGAAATAGAGCACGATTCATTAAAATTATCGTAAATTAAATTTTTTGCTTTCATAAGAAAAAGTGTTAGATACTTTACGTCTTACAACCCATATAGTGTCAAAATTACAATCCATTACTTTTTACTCTAATGAAAGCTATATCCACATTAAATTTTAAAAATTTACATTAAAAAGGAAATGCTATTTTTTTGAAGTGTTTTTTTTGGAGAATTTATAAATTGCTGATGTTACTTATTTTGCTAAAGATATTTGTACTCAGCTTGATTTAGTCTAACCTAGCTTGAAAAAACTTGTGTACTGATTTCGCGAGGAAGTGATGCACCTTTTTCTAAGCGAAGATCTATAATTGCGAATATGTGCTCAGACTTCTATTGCTTCAGAAACTAGAAGAGTATCTTATTCGGTTTTCAATATATTCGTTAGAGTAAAAATCTCCGATAAAAGATAAAAACTTTTGAAAGCTTTTAAATCTTTTACGATTTCGCAATGCCATGGTATTATTGGGCTCGCTAACTATTTTACCACCCACATTGCCGATGCTTGTTCCACGTTGCCGATGCTTACCTACTGTATTGCCGATGTTCTATTACCCGAATTGCTGATGCTTTAAAACCCAAATTGCCGAGTTTTTAAATATTACATTTTAAAACAAGTATGACAATAATATGCGGTTTATTATTATCATAGATGTTTCGAAAGGGTAGTTACATTACTTAGTCAGGGCTAGTTGGTGTATCAGTTTTAACGGCATCTAGAGTGGATTTATTACGATTTTCGCATTCTTTATACATGGCGGTAAAAAAACGTTTGTAGCGATTAAGAGAAAGTTCGTGAATGGTGTGGTAACAATCTTGGATATGTTTTTTGCTTTTACTTACGGTAAAATCAAAGGTATTTTTTACACCAGGGATCCTAATAGTAAGGTATACTTCTTTGTTTCCATCTATTACGATCATTGTGCCTTCAGTATAAGTAAACTCATCACCACATTCGTCGATATATGTACTAGTATGATATTCATCCTTTGATTTGACGATATTATCCTCTCCGTTAAAAGCCTTTTGACGGATGCTATCTTCGTATTTATCTAATTCTAATTCGTCTGGCATTTCAAATGTATTTCTCTCTTTTGCAAGAGCTACCCAGAGTAAATCTAATGCTTCATTTGCATATACATTATCTTCGTAGTCTCCTAATACGATACGCTGCGCTAAAGTGGTCTCGTTAAAAGAGGTATTTCTCGGATAAGCATAAACGTAATTACCACATGCTTCAAAATCCTTTGGCTCGATTGATATAATTGATTTTTTGCTTTTGGTTCTGATGCGCATCGCGCCATTTTTATATCCCATAATTTGGTTCCTCCATAATTTTTAATTTACATAAGTATATATGTCATAAAAAATATTCTGGAACATGCATATTTCATAAAAAGTGGAGTGTTTTTTGTTTATGAAAGTAAAATTTTTTATTTCAATGAGTATGGAAAATGATAATTTTCGCCGAAAAGGGATTGATTGGTTAGCAACAATTATCGGGGATCGATATCATCAAAACCCTTTTGAAAAAGAAATTTATTTCTCTTTTGCGGAGACGTTCCGATCGTATAAAAGGATTGTTGGGGATGGGAGACGGATTCTTGCTTTTGTATAAAAGGCTTGAAGCTGGTTCGTTGTCCTGACCACGTACCACACAGGAAGCTGCTGAATTAACCGAAGAACAATTCAATTATCTAATGCTTGGATTAAATTTTCTGGCCCCTAAAATCAAAGAGATTCATCCGAAGCATGAAGATTTGTCGTTTTTAATCATCACCAGAAGCCGCTTTGTGGCGCCGATGATTATAACACTACGTATATTTGTATCTAAAAATAAAGGGAGTAATCAGATTATTATATCTGGTCACTCCTATTTTTGTAATTATAAACTACTTCATCTTATCTTTACTTGAATTATGGTCGCCATCCATATGTGCAGATTGGATGTCGTTATTAAATACAAGATCCAGCAGATATTTTTGCTTGGTTACACCTGCCATTTTTATCCTATTAGTTAACAAGTTATATTCATTTTCTGTCAACCTTAAAAGCAATTCTCGATTACGCTTACGCATATTAGTGTCTCCTTTATTTTTTATGTATTTTCTATTGAAAATAGTTAACTACTCAAATATATATACGCTAAAGAGTCATGTCATCAAATTTTCCCTGCTGCAGTAATTCCTTAAATTCCCTATATAAGAGGCATTTTATCAATTTTCCAGAATATTCTGATTTGCAGAATACCAAATGTACATCATACCTTGCTTGAATAGCATTCAAATTAGCGATTAAGACTTCAGGTTGCATTTGAGAACGATAACGGTGTTCAAAAATGTCATCCCAAGTTGCGTTTTCAACCAACAAATAAAGCTTACATCCAGCCGCCTTTGCACGCTCAAGTTCGTTATAAAACCGATGCTTCTTATTACCAGCAAAGCAACTTGCCATTTCCCCTAAGTCAAGCTTGCGCTCAATTGCAACCATCGGTTCTATAGCATGCGTTTCGTCGTGAAGTTTTTTCCCAGAAGGTAGAGTAGCATTAAACGTATAATCCCCTACGGTTAAAGCTTGCCTTTCAAAACTTCCAAACTCTCGAAAACGAATTTTACTTTTCTCTGTGTTTTTTTCTCTTGTGTCTACAATAACTCGAAAATTCGAGAGCGATTTCACCTGATCATAGCTTCGCATAACTTACTCCTCCTTATCAGTTTCCAAAATTGGCAGTTTGTCACATCTTTTAGCCTCATATTCATCCCATGAACAATACTTAGCAACCCTTTTATATCCATATGTAAATCCATTAGAATATTCATGTGGTTGAATTTCTATATATGCCCCCAGTCGTAAACCTATCATGGACTTGACTTGTCTATCATATTTGTATTCAGGATTGGAATTCTCAAGTGCGTGAACGAATTCTTCAAATTTTTTCTTTACACTAGATGAATTATATTTTTTTCCTGGATATGGAATTGGCATATAAATGTATCCATTCCACTTCTGGTCTTCTTTTTGTTGATGCATATAATCGCTATCGAAAAAGTCCCGAAATGGTTCAGGAGATAATATATCATACGCTATTTTTATGTGTCTACCAGTTCGGTTCTTATTTAAATAAACACAGGCATCTAGTATTTTGATACCATAAAAACCACTCTCGAGTTTCTTTCCATTTGTCATATCAAAACTTCCTTTCTGTTAAATAATTACTTTACAATATATATATATATGTCAGAAAAACGTCACAAAAATTTAATTTTGGATAGCTTTTTGGATATCAATTGTTACATACATCATAACCAATAAAACCGATGTAATTTATAATGATTCTCCCATAATTTCTTCCATACGTTTAAGAACAAGTTCTCGTGTCTGTGATGATACTGACAAAAACTTCGTCATCAGTTGAAAGTAACCAATCATATAAAGCGATGCAAAGGCTGCAGCATCAACTTCTGCCGGTTGATTATCATAATTGTCGATTCCGATTTCCTCAGCAGATTTAAAATCAAAGTAGTCTGGATTAGTTAAGAACTGCCATCTGACGCGTAAATTATGCGCAACATAGAACAAGAACTCTGAATCCGGTTCATCGGTTGCAGGAACAAAAAAAACATCTCCTGTAAATTGTTCTTTTCGAGTATCAGTACAAATATCTAGAAAATTGTGTGTTACCTTCGGGACATCAATCCCTAAAACAAAACAAACATCTTTGATGAATCTGTTCACTAAATCATCACTCATTATCTTTAAGCCTCCTAAATTATTCTATTTTATGTAATACTTATTATCGATTTTTTGCAGTGCAACTCTTTTACCCAAATTGTCGCAACTCATCACCATTTAGCTTTAACTCCTACTTTTTTAGTCAGGGCATCATTAATATAATATATAAATATCACATCTTTCGCTCTCTCTATATATGTCAGAAAATCGCTCAAGAAATAGGATAGCGTGCAGCCTTTTTGGATAACTTTTCGTGATTTAATGTAAAAAAATTTGATTTATTTATAAAAAAAGACCACAGTATTTCTAATACTGAGACAATGGAGTCAACTTAAGAAGTTGGCTCTTTTTTATTGCTATTTTTTCCTACTAT
>ERZ1673737.2267-NODE-2267-length-16469-cov-32.231936_pt1 | contig 16469 bp, 13 predicted proteins | sample MGYA00580211_ERZ1673737 | MGnify/ENA primary metagenome ERZ1673737 (study PRJEB41218, sample SAMN15661789) | gut metagenome | host: Homo sapiens | place: Canada: London | collected 2015-08-20/2019-03-30 | study: EMG produced TPA metagenomics assembly of... | reverse complement strand
CACAGAAATAATAATTAAATCCAATATTAACATTGTTTCTTGTCTACTCTATTATAGATTTTTTCAACTTCACAGATATACATTGTATGGAAATCTTTATTAGGATAGTTCTTATCCACAAGTGTTTCATCTAAGAAACATTCAGGCTTGATTGTATCTTCATAGAGTTTCTTTCCCACAACGACAATGTCTGCTTCTTCAAATGTAGGAAGACCTTCAATAAATGTAGGTGTTAAATCAGTCTTCGCAATCTTATCTCCATCACGTCCAGATTCTCTACCTAATACTGTTAAATCTTTCATATGTTCTCCATTAAAGAATGAAAGAGTCATCTGATCATTAGAATCTATAAATTCCTTTGTATAACGCTGCGGTCTTACAAAACAAGTCATCACTGGCTTATTCCATAATGTACCCATCTCGCCCCATGAAATAGTCATAGTATTAAATGCGTCTTTATTACCTGCACTAAGTAGTGCCCATTCCTTATTCAATTTATTGAATATTTTTAAATCAAATGTCTTTACATCTATTTCTTTAAACATAGTTATTACCTCCGTTTTTATATTATAAACTTATGACAATATTTAATCAAATTTGTGCTTGTCAAACAATAGGTTATTTGATAAACTACAACTGTATTATACGACTGACGGAAGTGGAATTAACCACATGGAGTATAATTTCTTGAAGAGCCGACCGTCTGGGCAACGTCCTGGACTTAGTAGGCTCTTTTTTTGTTTTTTCAAAAAAAAGAAAGCATGCAGGTACTGGATTAGTATATAATTGTTTTGAAAGAAAATAACCTGAAAGAGAGGAAAAACAAAAAAATGTTAACAGACGTAGAAATTGCACAGAGTACAGTCATGGAACCAATAAAAAATGTGGCTGAAAAGATTGGACTGACTGAAGATGATTTAGAATTATATGGTAAATATAAAGCAAAAATCTCTTTAGAAACTATCAAGAAAGTTGAAAATAATCCGGATGGTAAATTAATTCTTGTAACTGCAATCAACCCAACACCTGCAGGTGAAGGTAAGACAACTACAATGATTGGTTTATCACAGGCATTACATCAGTTAGGTAAGAAGTCTATCGTTGCAATGCGTGAGCCAAGCTTAGGTCCTTGCTTTGGTATTAAAGGTGGTGCAGCTGGTGGAGGATATGCTCAGGTTGTTCCTATGGAAGATATCAACCTTCATTTTACAGGTGATATTCATGCCATCACTTCAGCAAATAACTTGATTGCGGCAATGCTTGATAACTCTATTCAGCAGGGTAACCCTTTGAATATTGATACTAGACAGATTGTATGGAAGAGAGTTGTTGACTTAAACGATCGTGCTTTAAGACATATTGTTGTTGGTTTAGGCGGTAAACCAAATGGTGTTCCTCGTGAAGATGGTTTTGATATTAGTGTGGCAAGTGAAGTAATGGGTATCTTATGTTTATCTACTTCTCTTGAAGATTTAAAAGCAAGAGCAGCAAGAATGATTGTTGCTTATAATTATGATGGTGAACCAGTCACTGTTGATGATATTCATGCAACTGGTGCTGTAACTTTATTATTGAAGGATGCCATCAAACCTAACCTTGTACAGACTTTAGATCATACTCCAGTATTTGTACATGGTGGTCCATTTGCCAATATCGCTCATGGATGTAACTCAGTTATGGCTACAAAGCTTGCTATGAAACTTGGTGATTACGCTATTACTGAAGCAGGATTTGGTGCTGATTTAGGAGCTGAAAAGTTCTTAGATATCAAGTGTCGTCAGGCTGGTTTAAATCCAGATGCAGTTGTCATTGTTGCGACTGTTCGTGCATTAAAGATGCATGGTGGTGTTAACAAGAAAGAATTAAGTACTGAAAACCTTGAAGCATTAAAGAAGGGTATTGGTAACTTAACTAAACATATTGAAAATATCAAGAAGTTTGGTTTACCTTGTATCGTTGCTATTAACGCTTTCCCTACAGATACAGAAGCTGAATTAAAGCTATTAGATGATATGTGTAAGGAATTAAATGTTGAAGTATCTATTTCTGAAGTATGGGCTAAGGGTGGCGAAGGAGGCATTGATCTTGCTAACAAGCTATTAAATATCCTTGATACAGAAGAATCTCATTATGCACCTATCTATTCATTGGATATGCCTATTGATGAAAAAATCAAGACAATCGCCAAAGAAATCTATGGTGCAGATGATGTTGTCTTCACTAAGAAGGCAGCTAACAAGATCAAGAAGTTCACTGCTCAGGGCTTAGGTGATTTACCAATCTGTATTGCGAAAACTCAGTATTCTTTATCAGATGATGCGACTTTACTTGGACGTCCTGAAGGATTCAAGGTAACAATCAATGACTTGATTCCAAATACTGGTTCTGGATTCTTAGTTGCTATTTCTGGAAATATTATGCGTATGCCAGGTTTACCAAAAGTACCAGCTGCTAATAATATGGACATTGATGAAGAAGGTAAGATTACTGGTTTATTCTAATAATTGAGGTCAAGTTTAGGTGAAAGGCCTCTGAGCACCTAGATCATGAAAGTCATAATGAAAATAATGGAGGACTGAAATGAAAGCTGCAGTAATTATGGGTTCTGCCTCTGATGAAGCAAAGGTAGAAAAAGGAATTGCTATATTAAAAGAATATGGCGTAGATGTTGAAGTACGTGCTTTATCTGCACACCGTGCACATCGTGCATTGAGTGAATTTGTAGAAGAATGCAACAACAATGGAACAGATGTTATTTTAACAGCTGCTGGTATGGCTGCTGCCTTACCTGGTGTCGTTGCTTCTATGACAGTGTTACCAGTTATTGGTATTCCAATCAAAGGTGCAAGTTTAGATGGAGTGGATGCCTTATTATCAATTGTCCAGATGCCTTCTGGTATCCCAGTTGCAACAGTTGCAATTGATGGTGCTAAGAATGCTGCCTGGTTAGCACTTGAAATCATGGCAATCAAATATCCAGAATTAAGTGAAAAATTAAAGAACAACCGTCAGGCTATGGAAAAAGCCTGCTTAGATACAAATAACGAAATTTCAGAAAAATACAGATAAGAGGAGAAAACAACAATGGAAAAGAAAGAATTAATGTACGAAGGAAAAGCTAAGGAAATTTTTGCAACTGATAATGAAGATGTTATCTTAATGCATTATAAAGATGATGCAACTGCAGGTAATGGTGTAAAACATGATCAGTTTGCTGGTAAGGGTGTATTAAACCACACTATTTCAGGTATTATCTTTGATATGTTAGAAGAAGCTGGTATCAAGACTCATATGATTGAAAAGTTAAATGATACTGATGATTTAGTTAAGAAAGTAGAAATCTTCCCACTAGAAGTTATTGTACGTAATATTACAACAGGTTCTTTCTGTAAGAGACTTGGTGCTAAGGAAGGTGTTGTTTTAGCAGAACCAATTTTTGAAATTAGTTATAAGAATGATGAATATGGTGATCCATTAATCAATGAAGACCACGCTGTTGCTTTAGGTCTTTGCACTAGAGATGAATATAACACTATCAAATCTGAAACATTAAAGATCAACGAATTACTTAAGGCTTTCTTCTTAAGATTAAACTTAAAGCTTGTAGATTTCAAAATCGAATTTGGTAAGACTAAAGAAGGCGAAATCGTATTAGCTGATGAAATCTCACCAGATTCTTGCCGTTTATGGGATGTAGATACTAACAAGAAGTATGACAAAGACGTATTCAGACAGGATATCGGTGATTTAATTGAAACTTATAAAGCAGTTCTTGCAAGAATGGAAAAATAATAGATAAAAGGATGAAGAAACATGGATTATAAAAAAGCTGGAGTAGACATTGAAGCAGGTTATAAGTCAGTAGAATTAATGAAGAAGCATGTTAAAGCAACTATGAGACCGGAAGTACTTGGTGGTATTGGTGGTTTTGCTGGTGCTTTTGATTTAAGCAAGATCAAGGATATGGAAGAACCAGTTCTTTTATCTGGTACTGATGGCTGTGGTACAAAGGTAAAACTTGCTTTTGTAATGGATAAACACGATACAATTGGTATTGATGCAGTTGCAATGTGTGTGAATGATATTGCTTGTTCAGGTGGAGAACCTCTATTCTTCCTTGATTACATTGCATGTGGTAAGAATTATCCTGAAAAGATTGCGACTATCGTTAAGGGTGTTGCTGAAGGATGTATTCAGTCTGAATGTGCCCTTGTTGGTGGTGAAACTGCAGAACATCCAGGTTTAATGCCTGTTGATGATTATGATTTAGCTGGTTTTGCAGTAGGTGTTGTAGATAAGAAAGATATTATTGATGGTTCTACAATCAAGCCTGGTGATGCTTTAGTTGGTATTGCATCTACTGGTGTACATAGTAATGGATTCTCTTTAGTACGTAGCGTATTTGAAATGACTAAAGAATCTTTGGATACTTATTATGATGAATTAGGTACTACTTTAGGTGAAGCATTAATTGCTCCTACTAAGATTTATGTAAAAGCATTAAAGAGTGTAAAGAATGCTGGTATCAAGGTTAAAGGATGCAGCCATATTACTGGTGGAGGATTCTATGAAAACCTTCCTAGAATGTTACCTGATGGTGTAAAGGCTGTTGTTAAGAAGGACAGCTATAAAGTACCTCCTATCTTTGGCTTAATTGCAAAAGCAGGAAACGTTGAAGAAAAGATGATGTATAACACATTCAACATGGGATTAGGTATGGTTCTTGCTGTTGATCCTGCAGATGTTGAAAAGACTATCGAAGCAATTAATGCTGCTGGCTATGAAAGCTATGAAGTAGGTTATATTGCTGAAGGTGAAAAGGGAGCAGAATTATGCTAAACATAGCTGTATGCGTATCTGGTGGTGGAACTGATCTTCAGTCCATCATCGATGCGTGTGAAGCCGGAAAAATCAATGGACAGATCCGTTTGGTTATTTCTAACCGTAAGAAGGCTTACGGCTTAGAAAGAGCCCGCCTTCATGGTATTCAAGCAGAATGGATCAAGGATGAAGATGAGATCTTAAAGAGATTTGAAGAAGAAAAGATTGATGTTGTTGTATTAGCAGGTTATCTTGCTATTGTTGGAGATAAGCTGATTGAACAATATAAGAATCGTATTATTAATATTCATCCCTCACTTATTCCATCTTTCTGTGGTCCTGGATTCTATGGAATGCATGTCCATGAAGCTGTGTTTAAAAGAGGCGTAAAGGTGTCAGGTGCAACTGTTCATTTCGTTACTGGAGAAGTGGATGGTGGACCAATCGTCTTACAAAGAGCAGTTGATATTTCAGATTTAGAGACTCCTGAAGATATTCAGGCACGTGTCTTAGAAATCGAACATGAAATCTTACCAGAAGCTGTTGCTTTATATTGTGAAGGACGTGTTTCTGTAGAAAATGAAAGGGTGAAGATCAGTTGAAAAGAGCGTTAGTATCAGTTACAAATAAAGAAGGTATTGTTGAATTTGCGAAAGGTCTTGAAGAATTAGGATTTGAAGTTGTTTCTACTGGTGGAACATATAAGAAACTATTAGAAGCAGGTGTAAAAGCTATTGAAATCGATGATGTGACAGGTTTCCCTGAAATTCTTGATGGAAGAGTTAAGACACTTCATCCAAAAGTACATGGTGGTATTCTATTTAGAAGAGATGTAGAAGAACATGTCAAGACTGTAGAAGAAATGGGTATTACACCTATTGATCTTGTTTGTTGTAATCTCTATGAGTTTGAAAAAGCGCTTAAGGCTGGTAAGCCAATGGCTGAAATGATTGAGAACATTGATATCGGTGGACCTTCAATGATCCGTTCTGCTGCTAAGAACTTCAAGGATGTATTGATTGTTACTGATCCAAAAGATTATGATGCTGTATTAGAAGCTATTAGAGAAGATAAGACTGATTTTGAATTCAGAATGAATCTTGCTTATAAGGCTTATAGCTTAACAGGCAGCTATGATGCAATGATTTCTCGTTATTTCGCTGATCAGGTACATGATGAATTCCCTGATATCTTAAATATTTCATTAAAGAAGACAGATCATTTACGTTATGGTGAAAACTCTCAGCAGAGTGCAAATGCTTATGTTGATCCATATGTTCAGCATTCTTTATTAGATTATGAACAGTTACATGGTAAAGAAATTTCTTTCAATAACGTGAATGACTTATATGGTGCAGTTGCATGCGTAAGAGAATTTGGTGATCAATTAGTGACTGTTGCAATTAAGCATTCAACACCTTGTGGAGTTGCTATTGGCAAGACTGGTTATGAATCTTATAAGCGTGCTTATGAAGGTGATCCAACTTCTATCTTTGGTGGAATCATCGCTGTAAACTATAAAATTGATAAGGAAACTGCTTTAGAAATGAAGAAGACTTTCTTAGAAATCATTGCAGCACCTGATTTTGATGATGATGCTTTAGAAGTATTAGAAAAGAAGAAGAACTTACGTTTATTAAAACTTAAGAATCTTGATGCACGTGATGCTAAGTATGATATTAAGTATCTTGAAGGTAAAGCACTTGTTCAGGAATTAAATACTAAGCTTATTGATGAAATGAAAGTAGTGACTAAAAAGCAGCCAACAGAAGCTGAATTATCTGATATGGAATTTGGTTTAAAGGTTGTTAAATATGTTAAGTCTAATGCGATTGTACTAGTGAAAGATGGATGTACTTTAGCTGTTGGTGGAGGACAGACTTCACGTATCTGGGCATTAGAAAATGCAATTCATAATAATCCTGATAAGGATTTCCATGGTGCTGTATTAGCAAGTGATGCATTCTTCCCATTTAGTGATTGTGCACAGGTGGCTGATGAAGCAGGTATTAAGGCTATTGTACAGCCTGGTGGATCAGTTCGTGATCAGGAATCTATTGACTATTGTGATGAACATGATATGACAATGGTATTCAATGGTTATAGACATTTTAGACACTAAGGAGGGACTATATGAAGGTTCTTGTTATTGGTAGTGGTGGAAGAGAACATGCAATTGCCTGGAAATTAAAACAGAGTAAACATGTTACTGAATTATATGCTATTCCTGGTAATCCTGGTATGGATGCTGTATGTATTCCAGGTAGTGTAGAAGATATGCCTTTTATCTTAAAGACTGTTGAAGAAAAGGGTATTGATTTAACTGTTATTGGTCCTGAAGTACCATTATGTATGGGACTTGCTGACTATTTAGAAGAAAGAGGACACAAAGTATTTGGCCCTAGAAAAGAATCAGCTATTCTTGAAGGTTCTAAAGCCTTCTCTAAGGATTTCATGAAAAAGCACAATATTCCTACTGCAAAGTATGAAGAAGTGACTGATTATGAATCAGCTGTTAAAGCATTAGATGCTTTTGATCTTCCTGTTGTTGTTAAGGCTGATGGCCTTGCAGCAGGTAAGGGTGTAGTCATCTGTGAAACTAAAGAACAGGCTAAAGAAGAACTTAAAGTGATGCTTGATGGCAGTGCTTTTGGTGAGGCTGGTAAAAAGGTTGTTTTAGAAGAATTCCTAACTGGTTTTGAATGTTCTCTATTATGCTTTGTAGACCATGATACAATCGTACCTATGGTATCTGCAAAAGACCATAAACAGATTTATGATAATAATGAAGGTCCAAATACTGGTGGTATGGGTACTGTATCACCTAACCCATTTTTACCTGAAGGTATGGAAGGGACTTTCAAAGAAAAGATTCTTGATCCATTCATGAAAGGCTTACATGAAGATCATATGGATTATCGTGGGGTTGTCTTTATTGGATTAATGATCAAGGATCAGGATGTAAAGGTATTAGAATTCAATGTTCGTTTCGGTGATCCTGAAACTCAGGTTATCTTAATGAGACTTGAAAGTGATTTATATGAAGTGATGTATGGATGTGCTACAAATACATTAAAAGATGTAGATGTTAAGTGGAAAGATGAACAAGCAACATGTGTTGTTCTTGCAAGTGGAGGCTATCCTGGATCTTATGAAAAGGGTAAAGTCATTACTGGTTTAGATCATCTTCCAGAAGATATCGTTGTCTTCCATGCAGGTACTAAACGTAATGAAAACAATGAAATCGTCACAAATGGTGGACGTGTATTAAATGTTTGTGCATTAGGACATGATCTTGAAGAAACAAGAAAGAAAGTCTATGATGCAATTGAAAACATTCATTTTGATGGCATGTATATGCGTAAAGATATTGGCTTACATTAGGAGGATAACATGGCTAAAGTTTATCGCGTTTATGTAGAAAAAAGAAAAGAAAATGCGGTTGAAGCAGATTCTATCAAACATGATTTGATGACAAGACTTGGTTTAACTGACATTTCTAACTTAACAGTTGTCAACCGTTATGATCTTCAGGGTATTACTGAAGAAGTATTAGAAGAAGGTATTCCTACTATTCTTTCTGAGCCAATGGTAGATGAAGTATATCGTGAAGAATATGCAATTCCAGAAGGAGCTGTAAGTTTTGCGATTGAATATCTTCCAGGACAGTATGATGCTAGAGCTGATGCCTGTGAACAGTGCTTCCAGTTATTAACTGGTGAAAAAGGCGTTAAGGTTAAATGTGCAAAGCTTATTGTGATTGAAGGTGTTTCTAGTGATGAATTACCAGCAATTAAACATTATTTAATTAACCCTGTTGATTCTAGAGAAGCGTCTTTAGAAAAGCCAGCTGATTTAAATGATGCTGTTGTTGAAATCAAGAAGGTTCCAGTGATTGAAGGATTTATTGGTTTCACTGATGAAGAAGTTGAAGCATTACTTGAAAAGATGAGTCTTGCTATGAACTTCGATGACTTAAAAGTGACTCAGAACTATTTCAGAGATGTAGAAAAGAGAGATCCTACAGAAACTGAAATCAGAGTATTAGATACTTACTGGTCTGACCATTGTCGTCATACTACATTTGCGACTGTTATTACTGATATTGATATCGCAAGTGGTGCATTTAAAGAAATCTTAGAAAAAGATGTAGAAAAATATAAAGCAAGCCGTCATGTTGTTTATGGTGTAGATACAAAGAGACCACTTACTTTAATGGATCTTGCAACTATTTCTATGAAAGAACTTAGAAAACGTGGCTATTTGGATGATATGGAAGTATCTGAAGAAATCAATGCCTGCTCAGTTCGTTTAAAGGTTCATACAACTGATGGTGATGAAGATTGGTTATTAATGTTCAAGAATGAAACACATAACCATCCAACTGAAATTGAACCATTTGGTGGTGCTGCTACATGTTTAGGTGGTGCAATCCGTGACCCATTATCAGGCCGTGCTTATGTTTACCAGTCAATGCGTATTACTGGTGCAGGTGATCCTCGTCAGAAATTAGAAGATACACTTCCTGGTAAATTACCACAGAGAAAAATCTGTGAAGAAGCAGCTCATGGTTTCTCTTCTTATGGTAACCAGATTGGTTTAACAACTGGTTTTGTACATGAAGTATATGATCAGGGTTATGTTGCTAAGAGAATGGAATTAGGTGCTGTAGTTGCAGCTGCACCAGAAGAACAGGTTAAGAGATTAATTCCTGAAAATGGACAGATTGTCTTATTAATTGGTGGACGTACTGGTCGTGATGGTATTGGTGGTGCTACTGGTTCTTCTAAGAAACATGAATTAAAGACAACTGAAACTGCTGGTGCTGAAGTACAGAAAGGTAACCCAGTTGAAGAAAGAAAGATTCAGAGATTATTTAGAAATAAAGAATTCTCTAAGAAGATTGTAAGATGTAATGACTTTGGTGCTGGAGGTGTCAGCGTTGCTGTTGGTGAATTAGCACCTGGTCTTGATATCAACTTAGATGCAGTATTAAAGAAATATGAAGGTTTAAATGGTACTGAACTTGCAATTAGTGAATCACAGGAACGTATGGCTATTGTCATCAATGAATGTGATAAAGACTTCTGTATCCAGGCTGCTCATGATGAAAACCTTGAAGTTGTACAGGTGGCTACTGTTACAGATAAGAACCGTTTAACTATGAAATATATGGGAGATACTATTGTAGATATCTCTAGAGACTTCCTAGATGAAGCAGGAGCTAAACGTTATCAGGATATCCATGTAGAATTACCTGATTTTGATAAGGCACCATTCAATCTAGAAGCAAAAGAAAACTTTACTGAAACAACTAAAGAAGTATTATCACGTTTATCTACAGCTTCTCAGAAGGGCTTAGTAGAACGTTTTGACTCTTCTATCGGTAATGGTACTGTTCTTTCACCATTTGGTGGTAAGACTTACCGTACAGAAACTGAAGGTATGGCTGCATTAATTCCAGTATTAGGAAAAGAAACAACTACATGTTCATTAATGAGTTATGGTTATAGCCCACTTATTTCTGAATGGTCACCATATCATGGTGCAATCAATGCGGTTGTAGAATCTGTCGCAAAGATCATCGCAATGGGTGGTACATGGCATACAATCCGTTTCTCATTCCAGGAATTCTTTGAAAAGCTATTAAATGATCCTAAGAGATGGGGTAAACCATTTAGTGCATTACTTGGTGCTTATCGTGCTCAGGAAGAATTATTATTACCTTCAATTGGTGGTAAGGATTCTATGTCAGGTTCATTTGAAGACTTAGATGTTCCTCCAACTTTAGTATCATTCGCAATTACTGGTGGAGATGTGCATAAAGTCATCACTCCTGAATTAAAAGAAGCAGGACATGTATTAGTAGAATTCATGCTTCCAAAAGATGAATTCCATGTATTTGATTTTGAAGCATTAAGAAAACAGTTTGATGCTGTAGAAGCTTTAATTCAGTCTGGAAAGGCTTATTCAGCTTATACAGTTAAAGACGGTGGTTTAGTTGAAGCTGTTTATAAGATGGCATTTGGTAATGAAATTGGTGTCGCATTCGATGATGCTTTAACACTTAATGATTTAGTTGAAAAGAACTTTGGACATATCATTGTGGAAGTAGACAACGCAGAAGTTGTTGCAGGATATGAAAATGTTCGCATTATTGCTTCTACAAATGAAGAAAAGGCTGTATCATATAAGGGTGAGAAAGTAACACTTGATGATGCATATGAAATCAACTGTGCACCATTAGAATCTGTATATCCTACTACAGCAAAAGCACCTACTACAGAAGTACGTACTGGTGATTGCAATGAAAGAGGCAAGATGTTTGCTTCTAAGAAGTATGATGAAGTCAATGTTGTTATTCCTGTATTCCCAGGAACTAACTGTGAATTTGATTCTAAACGTGCATTTGAAAAAGCAGGTGCAAAGGTTCAGCTTGTTCTTATTAGAAATAAGACAGAAGAAGATATTAAGAAGTCTGTTGATGAATTAGAAGAAGCAATCCATAATGCACAGATCATGATGCTACCAGGTGGTTTCTCAGCTGGTGATGAACCTGAAGGTTCAGGTAAGTTCATTGCAACTGTATTACGTAACCCAAGATTAAAGGCTGCAATCGATGATTTATTAGACAATCGTGAAGGCTTAATGATTGGTATCTGTAATGGATTCCAGGCATTAGTAAAACTTGGTTTACTTCCTCATGGACATATTAAGGATATGAGTAAAGATGATCCTACTCTAACATTCAATACAATTGGACGCCACTTATCTCAGATGGTGACTACAAGAGTATCTAGCGTGAAGTCTCCATGGCTTGCTAATGTAGAGTTAGGTGATGAACATATTATCCCTATTTCTCATGGTGAAGGACGTTTCGTTGCACCTAAGGAAGTGCTTGATCAGTTAATTGATAATGGTCAGGTAGCATTCCAGTATGTTGATCCAAATGGAAATGTGACTATGGAATCTCCATATAACCCTAATGGTTCTATGTATGGTATTGAAGGTATCGTTTCTGAAGATGGTAGAGTATTAGGTAAGATGGGTCATTCTGAACGTCAGGGTGAAAACAGAGACCTTAACATCTACGGTGAAATGGATCAGAAGTTATTTGAAGCCGGCGTGAAGTATTTTAAAGGAGAATAACGAATGGATAAATTAGAATTTGAAAGTATGACACTCTGCCCTCTAGATGGACGTTATGGCAAGATTAAAGATCAGTTAGCTGATTATTTCAGTGAATATGCACTTGTTAAGTATAGAGTGTTTGTAGAAATCCAGTGGTTGAAGTTCCAGTTGGATCACCTTCATACAGAAACTTTAGACAAGGTTGATCCTAACAAGGTAGATGATATTCTTGCGATTTCTAAAGATTTCAACTTTGATTCTTTCAAGAGAATTAAAGAAATCGAATCTGTTACAAGACATGATGTTAAGGCAGTAGAATATTTCATTGATGAAAAACTTAAAGCTTTAGGTTATGAACATTTAGAAAGTTATGTACATATCGGATGTACTTCTGAAGATATCAACAATACATCATATGCATGTATGATTAAACATGGCTTAAAGGATGTTTGGTTACCTGCAGCTAAAGAATTTGCTTCAATGATCAATAAATTAGCAGTAGATCATAAGGATGATGCAATGCTTGCACATACTCATGGACAGCCTGCTACACCTACAACTATTGGTAAAGAATTCAAAGTCTATGCTTATCGTTTCTTTTCTAGTATTGAAAACATTGAAAATATCAAGATTAAAGCAAAATTCAATGGGGCAACTGGTAACTACAGTGCTATCTTAACAGCATTCCCTAACGAAGATTGGCCTACATTAAATAAGGAATTCGTAGAAGACTATTTAGGACTTACATTCAATCCATTAACTACTCAGATTGAATCTCATGACTATACTTGTCATATCTTAGATGGTATCCGTCATTTCAACAATGTATTGGCTGACTTAGATGTAGATATGTGGTTATATATCTCAATGGAATACTTTAAACAGATTCCTGTTAAGGGTGAAGTTGGTTCTTCAACTATGCCTCATAAGGTTAACCCAATCCGTTTTGAAAACTCTGAAGCAAACATTGATTTATCAAATAATCTATGTGTGGCTTTATCTAACAAGCTTCCTAAGTCAAGAATGCAGAGAGACTTATCAGACTCTTCAAGTCAGCGTAACTTAGGATTATGCTTTGGATATTCATTACAGGCTATTTCTGAAACAACTGGTGGTTTAGCTAAGTGTGTTGTAAATAAAGAAAAGCTTGCAAAAGACTTAAATGAAAAATGGGAAGTTCTTGCAGAACCTATCCAGACAATGTTAAGAAAATATGGTGTACCAGATGCTTATGATACACTTAAGGCCTTAACTCGTGGTAAGAATATTTCTCAGGAAGATATTCAGGCATTCGCAAAGAGCTTAGAACAGTTAAGTGATGAAGATCGTCAGACTTTATTAGATATGACACCTGCTTCATACATTGGTTTAGCTTCCAAACTTTGTGATATCGAACTTTAATCATTAAGAGACAACCTCTATTGGGGTTGTCTTCTTTCTTTTTGTAGATAGGTTTGTTATAATGTTAAAAAGGTGGTGAGAATCTTGGGAGATACACGATATGTATTTGCAGAATGCATCAAACAATTGATGAATCATCAGTCTCTTGATAAGATCACAGTGACTGATATTGTGGAAATGAGTGGTAAGACTAGACAGACATTTTACCGTTATTTTCGTGATAAATATGATCTTGTGAACTGGTATTTTGAAATATTGGCGGATAAGTCTTTCTTACAGATTGGCAATAGTGAAACTTTAAGAGAAGGGCTTATTAAGAAATTTGAATTTATTTATCATGATAGAGTATTCTTTAAAGAGGCATTTAAATCTAAAGATTATAATAATGTAGAAAACTATGATTATAACTGTATCCTCACTTTCTATCAGAATATTATTAAGAGAAAACTAGGTAATAATATCCCATCAGATATTGAATTCTTATTGGAAATGTATTGTCATGGGTCTATTACTATGACAGTAGATTGGGCAACAGAAGGATATAAGCTGAAGCCTGAAGAATTAGCTGATATGCTGATAGAAGCATTACCACCTAAGTTAGATGAACTATTAAGAGATCTGAAATAAGATTTCTTTTTTTGATTTAAATAAACTTTCGTGCAATATATTGCTACTTAGGAGAAAATAATGGACGGTATGTAAAGAACAGTGTTATAATTTAATTAACCAAAAAGAATTTCTTTGAGGAATTTTAAAAGAGGGATTGACAGTCATGTTTAAAACTTGCTACGCTTACGACAGACAGACAGACAGACAGACAGACAGTAACTGAGTCTGCCCTTTTTAGCAACTTAATATTTAAATTTAGGCATGGATTATTTATATAATATTAAATAATTCATGCTTTTTTGTGCTATTCAAAAAGCTTAAAAGATTTCTTTTTGGATAAATCAAATAAGGAGAAAACGATTATGAACAAGAAATTGATGACTATGTTAGTCGCTTGTGCTTTATCAGTATCAGCATTATCTACTACAGCAGTATTTGCAGAAGATGCAGCAGTAACTGGAGAAACTCCAGCTGTAACTGAAACTACAACTACACCTGAAACTACACCTGTAGCTTATGAACCAGAAATCACTTTAATTACACCTAAATGGACAGGAGATAGTGATATTGTCTTTGAAGTAGATGCTAAAGGTGGAGCAGTTTATCCTCAGGAAATGTATGTTTATGGTGCAGATGACGCAGCAATGCCTATTATCAGTGTTCCATCTATGGTAGAAGTAAATGAAGAAGGTAAAGGTACGGTCACATTTACTAACGATGCATTAAAAAATGCGACAACTTGGGATGATACTTTTACAAACCAGATTTCAGTAGATTGGACAAAGTATTCTAAAATTGAATTTGACTTTGCATTCGAATTAAACGGTCAGGATAAATATAAGTCTATGTATGTAGAAACTTCAGTAAAGGCTCCAGCACCAACTATAACTCCTACTACACCAGCTAAGCCTACTACACCTACAAAACCTGCAAAACCTGCAGAAAATAAAGGTACAACAACTACTACAACTACTAAGAAAGAAGCACCAAAGACTGGTGATACTATGAATGTTGCATTATATGCTTCATTATTATTAGTAAGTGCTTTAGCAGCAGTTGTATTAACTACAAAAAAGAGAATCACTGAATAATCTGTCAATTAAAGTAAGCGTAAGTAAAACTGAATATTAAGTGAAGAAAGGCAATTGAGAAATGAAATCAGTTGCCTTTTTTATGTAAATTTATTCACAAAGTGACAAATCCACTTATCTGTCACTTGAATGATAACACTTACAATGTTAACATGAAGTCAGAAAAGTTAATTAAAAGGAGATCGATAATCATGTATAAGTTCATGTTAAATGAAACAAGTTATCATGGAGCAGGTGCTATTAAAGCTGTTCCTGAAGAAATTAAAGCAAGAGGATTTAAGAAAGTATTTGTTGCTTCTGACCCTGATTTAGTAAAGTTTGGTGTTACTAAGAAAGTAACTGATTTATTAGATGAAGCTGGTATTGAATATGTTCTTTACAGCAACATTAAACCAAACCCAACTATTGAAAACGTACAGACTGGTGTAGCTGCATTTAAAGAAGCAGGCGCTGACTGTATCGTAGCTATCGGTGGTGGATCTTCAATGGATACATCTAAAGCAATCGGTATCATCATTACAAACCCTGAATTTGCTGATGTACGTTCATTAGAAGGTGTTGCACCAACTAAGAATCCTTGTGCTCCAATCATCGCTGTTCCTACTACTGCAGGTACTGCTGCTGAAGTTACAATCAACTATGTAATCACTGATGTTGAAAAGAAACGTAAATTCGTATGTGTAGATAGTCATGATATTCCAGTAGTTGCTGTTGTTGACCCAGACATGATGTCTTCAATGCCAAAAGGATTAACTGCTGCTACAGGTATGGATGCTTTAACTCATGCTATTGAAGGTTATATTACTAAAGGTGCTTGGGAACTTTCAGATATGTTCCATATTAAAGCTATCGAAATTATCGCTCGTTCATTAAGAGGTGCTGTTGAAAACACTGCTGAAGGACGTGAAGGTATGGCTTTAGGTCAGTATGTTGCTGGTATGGGATTCTCTAACGTAGGTTTAGGTGTTGACCATTCTATGGCTCATACATTAAGTGCTTACTATGATATGCCTCATGGTAAAGCTTGTGCAATCTTACTTCCAACAACTATGGAATACAATGCTGAATATACTGGTGAAAAGTATAAAGACATCGCTAAGGCAATGGGTGTTGAAGGTGTTGATGGTATGACTCAGGAAGAATACCGTAAAGCTGCTGTAGATGCTGTTAAGAAGTTAGGTGAAGATGTTGGTATCGAAATGACTCTTAAGGGTGTTGTTAAGGAAGAAGATATTCCTCAGTTAGCTAAGGATGCATATGCTGATGCTTGCCGTCCAGGTAACCCAAGAGATACTTCAGTTGAAGATATTGAAGCATTATATAGATCATTACTTAAATAATAATCATTCATCGTGAGGAACATTTGTTCCTCCTTTTTGTTTTTTATTGATGTTTCTTATAAAAAATGTATAATCC
>ERZ1673737.2266-NODE-2266-length-16471-cov-4.113670_pt1 | contig 16471 bp, 20 predicted proteins | sample MGYA00580211_ERZ1673737 | MGnify/ENA primary metagenome ERZ1673737 (study PRJEB41218, sample SAMN15661789) | gut metagenome | host: Homo sapiens | place: Canada: London | collected 2015-08-20/2019-03-30 | study: EMG produced TPA metagenomics assembly of... | reverse complement strand
TCGGCCTGTCACCATACTTTGATGCTTGCATCAGTTGTGATGTTTCGGCGAAAAAAAAAAGAACAAAAAACCACATTTTGATTTTTCGTATTTGAATGTTCCAGCAACCAACCACCAGTCTCTTATTTCCAAAGTATCACTGGCGACTAAGCATGTGTTGTTTATATCGAGGTGATAGGACCTCAGTGAGCGCGCACTATTGCATACTCCCTAACATTTTTATTTGCTGTTGGCGACCATCCCCTCAGCATCCACTTTGATCGACCCTAGCATATAACCATCTTTTTTCGCTTTCTGCCATTCCGCCTTGATAGTTTTCTCCACTACCTCACTGCGCGGCACAAATAGCAGTTTTCCAGGCTTCGGGAGGGTGTTCACTCCCTCTTCGTAGGCTGCATCAGAAACATCAACCGCGCTGACCTGGCCATCCAAAATCGGTGGTAGGATTTCGAAGCCCCAGATAATGGAAGCAATCGTTATAAAAAGACTGTTTTCGGCCAAATGCATGCCCGGGCAGATTCGTCGACCAGCGCCAAAGTCAAAGTGGTCTCGTTCATAAGGATCAGGATGCGCTACGTATGCGCCCGCTTTCAGGGTATGGTTGAGATAGCGGTCCGGTATAAAATCATCTGGCTTATCGTAGCGTTCTGGGTCAAAGTGAAGTGCATACTGGTTGACAGAGACGACGGTGTTTGCCGGGATGAAGTAGTCCTTGTACACAATGTCGGCCGTGGTGTAGTGGGGGCTTCCAATACTGATAATTGTATTAGTATTAAGAGAATGAAAATTAATTTAGACAAACTTACTTAGTGACAGGTCGGATTCGAAGAACTTCCTTGACACAGGCCCTTATGTAAGGTAGGTCTCGTTCATCCTCAAAACTAGGGAAGCGATTCTCGCCGACCACTCGGCGAACCTCCTCATATGCCTTGGCCTGGGCTTCTGGGTAGGCTGCAAAATACCTGACGCAGGAGTTGAGCGCCGAAGATGTCGTTTCCGACCCAGCTTCGATCATTGCTGGGACTGATTGTTAGCTTTTATAAACCCCTGCGTAGGTAACCGGAAAACGACGTACTACCCGCCACAAAGGCCGCTTGAAGCTCGCTAATGCCGTTTTTTTCATAGTCAGTCTCGATGAACTGCTTCACAAAGCATTCGGGGGCTTGATTCAAATTCATCTGCGCCTTAAGTTGCGTCCAGTATTTCATCCAAATAGCCGCTTGGCGATTAAAAGACTGCTGTGCAGCCCTCCTCCACCATTGCATGAAAACAGGAATATTGGCTAAGGCTGGAAAGATTTCGGCAATGTGCTTTCCCGGATTTGCAGCCTCACTAAACTCCTGCATTAGGCCGTATATCTCGCGAACATCTTCGCAATCCTGATAGGCGGATCAATAAATGTGTCATGTGAGCTATCAAGACAAGCTACATACCCATACAGGGACTCGTCGTCCGTAAGTGGAGGTCATTACCACTGGAATAATTTCTTAGCAAGGCGGATATGATGATCTGTGAATCGAGACTAACCGGACGTAGTATACCTGCGGATGTGCATGTAGAAATTCTCCTGGTTTTCATTGTCGGTTAAAATATCCCACAGAAGTTGCTTTGCTTCAAATTCCTGGGAGGGTATAAAGGTGTTCGACGACCTTGGGGTCAGGAGCTTGTGCACAATTGCACGTAGCTTCCTCCAATGGGGCGAGTACGGCATCAGTAAGAACCTGTATGAGTGTCAGCCAAGTAATGTAGTGAGAAACTCAGGTAATCGCGTTTTCCTCACCTCATACCACCGGAGAGAAGATCCGACACGACTGGACTTGGAGCCCGAGAGGAGGAGTGCTGCGATTGTCTATCGAAGATCTCCTTCACGGCTGCTGGGCTGTTCACGAAGATCCATTGCTCGCCACCTAAGCGCACCTTGAAAAGCTCCCCATGTTCTCGACTCCAACTTTGTAGCTGCCGTTGCGGGTGGGCGCCCATTAGAGCTGCTTGATTTCCGGCAACGGGAACATCTCGCAAGCCCTTTGGCGCTCTCCTTGGAGGCAAGGTTACAGTGAGAAGATGGAAAACGAGGCACGTGGTCAAGGAAACCAGAATACCGATAGTTATCAGCGCCATGAGTCGAAAGTGGGTGTTACTGGACGAAATTGTTGTAAGTAAGGAGATTTAATATAAAACTTCTTCACCCCACAAGGGGCATTTATACGGTCTCCCCCACCTACACGATCTACCGACCTGCAGTGCAATATTGAGAATGGATGTTACGACGGAGTCTCCCTGTCTAGATTGGAGTAAAGCTATTGGTGAAAATGACGACCAACCCGCTTCTGCCTCCGGCTATTGGATAAGGCATTGTTTTTGAAGACTTGGATGTAGCGAATACGGTGCTAGCATCTTTATCTGAAGACAAAAAAGTGGAAATGCGACAATTTGCTTCCCATGAAGCTATCTGGCGTATGCCATCACTGTATTCTGGGCTCCGGTAGAAGGAGATAGAAGAAGGATGCGAGCTGGTCGCCTACAGCACATGAGGGGTCAAGTGACGGTTCCTGCATAGTTGGGCGCAACATAAATGCATCACAACTTGGAACTACAACAACCTCGGGATTGGCGGATAAATCGAGACACGTCTATGGTCTGTTTTAGGTCACGTTTCTATCTCACACGATGTTTTACAGAGAAAAGGATTATCAAGGGAATGAGCTGCTCACTACCAAGTACGAGGATGATTGCATTAAAAGCCACTTAGAAGTCATCCTCTAAATGTCCTTGGCTGTTACATAGCAGGGATAGGCTATGTCATTAGACAAGTCGGCTGAGGCAGTCCAGTGCTTGTGTAGAAGCTGCGGAGACTCAATTTCGTCCACAATGGCAACCGCCAAGTCTGCCGCTGAGATTCCTGTCAACCGCCCATCTAATATATTTTCCTTATTTTGAACTCCCTTCAGAGGAACATAGTCGATGGTAATCTCGTAGCTCCCCGTTCGTGGACCTGGCCTGTATAATGGACTAGGCGAGACAAACGTCCACGGAAACGACGTGTTCCCTTCAAAGAACAAGAGCGTAGCCCTCCCTGCTTTGATATAATCGGAGGCTTGATCGTTTTTGCGGATGTTGTCTTCATATGTCTCTATCGTGTGCAGGTCCTTGGTGGTAGCCTTTCCAGATTTGACGGCGAGACGAGCATTTCGGTATAAACGTAAGTCTTTCCCAATCGGACCAAGACGCTCTTCCATGTATTGTACGTGCGCATTGCTTTCTGCCATCTGCCGGCGATATGAAAGGAAAAAGTTTGGGTCGTCTGCTAGAGACTCCTGTGTTTTAGGGACCACAAGGCTGCCAGCTCCTCCCACAAATACGAAGTATTTGATATTGGCCAACTTGAAAGCTAGAATAAGTTTCCTAACCACCTCTACATACGGCACTGTGGGAGATTGAATGAGACTAGGACCAAATTTCAATTCTAAAGAAAAACAATTCGCTTACTGTATTGAAGTGCATTTGCTCCTTGTGTGTGTGGACCATATTGGCTCACCAATACGTCGATATCGTCGAAAGTTTTAGCCAGATCTTTTATGCTAGCTGACTCAATGTCAAGCCTTCTGGGTGTATAGCCTGGGCATGTACCAAAGGATTCAGGGTTGCGCGAGAGTCCAATAACTGCGTGTCCTCTGCGGATAAGTTCAACACATAGGTATGAACCTCCAAATCCCGCAGGGCCAATGACACCAACAACCTGACCATTTTGCGATACAGACATGTCGAGGTCAAGTAGACGATGGAAGTCGTGTGCGATATTGGTGACAGGAAATATGCGTCTTATTAATAATCTGTCCCGAATCGGAATGACCTCAAGTTGCCATAGCACCATGTGGGGGCTGGAAGTGGTGGCAAAGTCTATAGAATGGAAGCTGAGTGAGATATCTGCTCACCTAATTTTGTGTCATTTCGTTGGGTTTGGGTGTGGGGTGTGGAGAAGCTCAGCCCTTCATCCGAAGCCACGGAACTTCCACCAGAGATGGTGATACTAGTGCCCGTACTTTGACAAAGTATCATGCCAGGCTCTACTAGTATAGGATACTGATGTCTTTAGTGAGTCTCTCAACTTTGCATCCCGCCTTTGCGCATTATCCTCCATATTATCAACAGCATCATCCAATAAAATATTGGCTCATTTGTACAGCTCTTGATTACTGCCGACCAAGTCGTTCGACAATGATCTACATACCTCAAGAGGACCCAGATTCTAGAGACCATACTGGTAAAAAAGCAGAAAAGTGATGGACTTTGAAATTGAAGCGATGACAAATGGCGCAAAAAATGTGACGGAAATTTCTATACGATGCTATTGGTCTATTGCGTTGAAAGAGCAGTCCACAAGAAACGATGAAAAGACCATGTGGACAAAATGTTTAGAGTTGAGATAGCGGTAAAAGGATTGGTAGAATAGATACATTGTGATGGCAAGGACAGCCTATGGATAACAAATAGATCAAAAACTCAAAGCTTTGTGGATGCTGGGGGCGGGCTTACTCCATCACCCTCGGATGACTTCCTGTCTCCGTAAATTTCCCAACCTCTTCCTCTGTATCTTGCAGGCCAGATGCCACTCCGGCCAGGCGCCAGGATTCCGTTGGGATCAAGACAGTCTTTGAGCTTTTCATTCAATTTCATGAGCGCATTGTCGTTCCAGGAGTAAGTTTCAGCGACCTGATCGCTCAGAAGTAAATGCGTACGATACTCACCATATCCCTTCTCAGCTGCTTCTTGAATGAGGGATCTCATTGCCTCCAGTGCATTTGCTCGCTGTTTGGAATCATCGCGGTCATACACACATTCGACAATAAGATGGAGCTCACGGAGCCCAACGACAAAGTCAAAGAAAAAGTCCAGTCCGAATTTAGCCCAATGTTCCTTCGCCATATGCCACAACCGTAGTGCATCGGCCCCACGAGTAGGCGCTACTGGACTGAACGCAACGTGCCCACCATTTGGCCACCAATTGACCCAGGCAAGTTCTTCGAGGTCCGGCTCCCCACTTGAAATCCTGTCGCGAGACCAGAAATAGTCTGTTGGAGGTAGCTTCGCCGGTTCTATACGTCGTGCCCCGGGCACTTTCATAAACTCACGGTGGATGATATCTAGCTTCAACTTGCGCACTTCCTTCGGCCCGTAGCAGGTGCCATAATATAGCCAGGTACATTCGCCATAAGGATGAGTCTGAAGAAACTCGTGCATTTTCTTGGTAGGAAAAGGGCCATTTCCATCGTAGAATGCGGACCGAGGCTTTCCAGACAAAGCCAAAACTTGCAAAGCATGGCGGATATTTGCTGCGTTCTCTAGAATCATAGCAATGCGTAGGGGTCGTACAATATCCACAAGCTGCTCTAGATCCTCTTCCTTTTTGAAAGTATACAGCTGTCCCGGAAACGTTAATACCGACCTGAAAGTCATTATTAGGAAACTCACGAAACTTTCATGACCACCAGGATTGGGCATCAAGCCAAATCCCATTTTAGTGACTATGCCATAGTTTGACTGCGAGAACATGCCACTAGCAGGACGTGTCAGCTTGATTAGAATGGTAGAAACAATATTGGGACTGAGCGTACTCAAGAAAAGGTCCAAATCCGTAAGGAAAAACTTGCCAAGTGTTATTTCCTGGTAGGGCACCCATCCCTGTCCGAACTATCTCGCCAGTCGGCGTTACGACTTCGAGGCCGGAATGCGTTGCCCAATGATCGCCGTAAGGCGTATACCCTACCCCATGATCAAGGGCATTTCCTAGCACTGACCCACCCCCTAGGTCAGGAACATCAATCCACAGATTCTTGTACCCGCGCCTTTGCACTTCCTCGTAAAGTGCATAGTAGGAGACACCTGGTTCGACCAAACAAGTACAGTCATCTGGATTGATATCGAGAATCCTATTCATGCGCTTCCCAAGGTCAACAACCACGGCTCCACGCACGCGTGGTGCGGCTCCACCATAACCAACTGTTGCCAGTTACAAGTCAGAGATGGCTGTCACGCTGGAGGGATGGGATAGAGTGACAACATACAATTACGTCCCATTGAAATGGGATGCAGAGGGATAAGATATTTGTTTGCCCAATGTACAATATTTTGTACATCATCTGTACTACCCGGATAGATCACTGCGGAAGCAACCAGTTCTTCCTCATCTGTGATAGCCATTCCGTCGTGTGTATTGGGGGCTGGTTTCGAGGTCACCTGTTAGAATATAATCGTTTTGAATAAAACAAACAACTCACGCTCCATATACCTATGGATTGTTAGACCTCTACGATCAGCCCTGAGTTTGCTCAAAAGTAGATCTTACCAGCCGTCATCCAGTGGTTTATCATTGATCTCGACATTATCATTGCCCAGATCTCTCGATATTTCATCAATCGCAAGGAAAAAACGAGTTTTCTCAATTCCCTGTGGTAGCACGGGCAAACGCTTTCTAGCCCGGGGTTCCTTCGTAGCAATATCCTGTATGAGGCCTTTCGCACGATATGCTTTGTGTAGTAGACGCGCTGGGACGCCATTGTGCTTCTCTTCAAGAGTAGGGACAGAAGGGCGGTTTTTGGAAGACATGTTTGAGAGAGGTCGACTTCGAGGGATTGGTCAAAACTAACACACGTTGCACCTTTTATACTGTAAACCCACTTAATGTTATCCTTGAAAAATACTTGAAAATATTCCAGGAGCACAGGATAGTCCGCACTATTCGATTAATAAGTGGGGTATATCAGTGAGCTTATCTGGCCACCTATCTACCCCACATTGGCAAGCTATTCATCGGAATAGGTTTTTTTTTAAATACTGGTTTTGAGAGCAACCGTACTTGTTCTTCATTATTTCTTCACTTCGACAGTTGCCCGCAATGTCTCAGCCAGTTGCCATCATCACCGGCGCGTCGTCGGGAATGGGGTTTGCCGTGACGAAACATCTCGTTGCAAACGGATGGCGAGTTGTTATGGCAGATATCGCCGAAGAGTCCGGAAAAAGCGTGGCAGCCGAACTGGGAGATCAAGTTTTATTCTGCCTGACGGATGTCAGTTCGTATTCGCAACAAGCCGAGTTATTTAAAAAGGCATTCTCCTGGGGAGGCGGCAGACTAGATCTTTTCGCTGGAAATGCTGGAATTGCTGACACGCAATTCCTCCATGAAAATGATTACCAGTATGACGAAAATGGTATCCCACTTCCTTTGGATCTAAAGGCCATGGATGTGAATTTCACCGCCGTCGTACAGGGTATTTGGCTCTTCAAACATTATGCCCGGCAAAATAAAATCCCTGGTGGGAAGGTCGTTATAACGTCGTCCTCTGCAGGGCTGTATCAAATGGCCACGAACCCCATATACACAGCCTCAAAGCATGCTCTAGTTGGGCTCACTAGAGCACTGGGACCGGTACTCGATCAGCAGAATATACAGGTCAACGCCATTTGTCCGGCCTTTGTACCCACTGCGCTCTGTCCGAAAGATATGCTAGATCGCTTTCCAAAAGAGCATATTACTCCAATGTCGACCATCATAAAGGCGTACGATACGTTTCTCAAAGATGATACGCTTAATGGGCAAACAGTGGAACTCAGTCAGGATCAGCTATATTTTCGCGCCAAACCTGACTATCCAAACGAAAGCCAACGTTGGTTGGGAGAAGACTCAGCAAGCTTTTGGGAAGAAGCTTACAAGGAACCTGTTTCATGATTTGATCTCTTTGGAACGGGGCAAATGCTAAGTCGGAATTTTTCAAATCTTACCATTAAACCAAGTCATATTCGTCCCAAGAGTACCTTGAGCGGGGGAAGAAACATGGGGTCAGACATATACGCATATACGCGTGTATCTAGAGTTTCTAGGAAGTTGTCAAGATTCAATCGACTTCAGGCATCATAAATCGAAATGCATCAATTATAGCGCTCCTGGATATCTCACAGCTTGAACGAAGCCTGGAAACACTCAAGAGTACTACGTACACCTCCAAGATGGCGGCAGCTTGAACTGCTACATTCAGTTCCTCATCGTGGCTTCTTGTTATTGAACATTCCTAGCAATTACCTTGCTGGCACCGTTATGAGGAGAATGTACCAAAAATAATGTCCGGTTGATTAAGCCAATAATTAAAGCTCGAGCTAGATAAATAAGGGTTAAAAAATTGGATCTCACTAACTCTCTCAGTACAGAGACAACAGCCTCGTTTATAGAGTTCGAATTATCTGTTATTCCTTACGTCAAGATCCCACGGGGGTTTTCACCGGTTCCTTTGTCTCTCCTTGTCATGTTAACAGGTGGGGCGAATCCGGGGTAGTTGGGTGGGGTGAGTCCGGTGTTTGAAGTCTGGGGTAACCCCATTGTACGAAGGGCTGAGAGGTTTGGCATCATCTGCTGTTGCTGGACTAGCTTACTGCTCGCATGGACACCATTGCAGAGACTTGACCTTTTGGTCCTTACGAGTGCACAGTGTAGGGAATATGATGAGGCAATGTGTATGAGCAAATATAAATGACTGACCTTATGGGATTCAATGTGCCATGAATGGCCATTAAAAATGACATGGCGGCAAAAGGAAGAAGTAGATAAGAAATGCGTGACATTCGTGTGTGATTATGATGCGAATACCCCGTTGTGGGTCCCGTATGGACGCAGGAAAAGAGGCTTGATTCGGATAGAAAACCCCACAACAGGACACTAATATCTATTCAACGAAAATCATCTGGCTACACCGTATGACTTTACATTAGCAGAATACCTATATTCCGGGGATTTTTCTAGATTAGACCTATAAGACCGAACTAATATGTTATTTCTCAACAGCAGATCGTTGAGAAGAAAAATTCGCTTTCATTACCCAAATCACGTTATAACTTTCGCCACATCTCCAAGTTCAAACTTTAGTCTTTGACTACCTTTTTGACCACTGTAGTTAGTGTTCCCCCCACATGAAATGTTTCACTGGCTCAATCTTTTAGCATACCAAAAAGTACTTATTTAGCGTGATTTATGCTAGCTTGAATTTCAAAAATTGTGGGCCTTGCTTTAGCCTCACTTACTCGCTAACCTACCACGCTGTTATCTACGAAGCTCTTTCAAAATGGGCTTGGGTGTACTTGAGGACCGATCAGGGTTATCCAACGTCCCTGGAACTGTTGCGCTGGCCGATATTGACCAGCAATTTATTGACAATACTGCAACACTCAAACGAGGCAAGGGGCGTGACGAAAACATAATTCTCATCCCGCAACCGTCGGATGACCCCAACGACCCTCTGAATTGGCCTTGGCGGAAAAAAGTCATAATCATGACAATTATGGTTTTTGGGGCATGCCTGAATGCCGCTACAATCGGGCCACTGCTCAGCGCCAGTATTGTGGTTCTTGCGGAGGATCTCAAACGGCCGATAACAGAAATCACTCTTCTAACCGGTTACACTTTGGTCGTTGCTGGGGCTTCCTGTCCTTTAGTTTCGGCTTTGGCTACCAAATTTGGGAAGCGCCCAGTCTTTCTTACTTCGTCAATCGCATCTCTTATTGGGAGTATTATCTGCTCGGCCAGTCAAACATATAACACCCTGCTCGTTGGTCGAATCATTCAGGGGCTTTCGATTGCAGCATACGAATCAATCACATTCACTTTGGTTGGTGACTTATTTTACGTTCATCAACGTGGGTTCTGGGTCAATGTTATCTCATTCACTCTCACAGCTGTTTCAAATCTGAGTTCCATCATAGCCGGGCCTGTTACAAATAATCTTGGATGGCATTACCTATTTCACATCCTAGTTGCATGCTCAGGGCTCCAAGGGCTCTTACTTTTCTTCTTCGCGCCTGAAACCTGCTACAAAAGAGATACTCGCTTCAACCAACGACTTTCAGCCGGCGATGGGAAAGCTGAAACCAAGGGCGCTGAAACAATAGAGCACGTCGAGCTTTCCTCGATGTCTGAACGTCCACCTGCTGCTCCCTTGAAGGGACCCCGGCAAGAGCTCGCTGTTTACACCGGCTTGTACAGCGATGAGAATATTTTGAAGCTCTTACTAGGCCCATTTCTATGCCTTACAAACCTTGCCGCGCTCTGGACCATCGTCATTACTGGTGTGGTCACCTCAACATTCGTCGCAATATCTTACGTCGTGGCTCAAATATTCTCCCCACCCCCCTATCAACTCTCAGCCGCACAGATCGGATACATGTCGGCCGGCCCATTTATTGGCGGTGCCATTGGCTGTACTCTAGTCGCACAGATTTCAGATCGTCTTGCCGTCTGGATGGCAAGACGTAACAACGGCATCTATGAGCCAGAATTCCGACTTCCCCTAGTTATATTTTCATTTATCAGCGCCGGTGGGCTCTTTGGGTTTGGCGCCACAGCACAAGCACAGGGGAGTATTTATCTAGTCGATTTCATGTGGGGCTTGACACTGGCTGGGATCTCGTTTGCAGTCGGATCCTGTTCGGCTTACGCAATTGACGCTTTCGGGAATATGAGCAATGAGATCTTTGTGGCTAACGTTATGTTCAAAAACTTTTTGTTCTTTGGCTACAGCTATTTCATCAACGACTGGATTATGAAAGATGGGGTTGCAAGCCCGTTTTATGTATTCGGGGGCATCAGCGCTGGACTCATTGTGACAGCCCTGCCTGTCTACCTGTTTGGCAAAAGATACAGGGGTATGTGGGCTCGTTATAATGTTATGGATCTGGTGAAAGGTAAAATATTTGGGCCCTTCTAGTATTTACTGGCTTGTCTGAAGGCCAACCAGAGTCAGTTTACGCGGTTGGTGACTATATAACGACTGATTGAGAATCCAAATTGCCTGTTGATACTTTTCGCGTTAGCTTTCAACACATGATTCGTTCTTACACAAAATTCCGTTGAATTATATGCTCATATTTGATAAACTCTCAGGGTAGCTAACATTTCCTGAAGGAAAAGCCCCAGTATCTGGCAATCATGATCATAACATCATAACATTCATGGATCGTTCACCACATTAATTTGAGTTTTCATATCAAACTGCACGTTAATAATGTACGCAATTCCTATTATTTCATTTTAAAGCATCCGGGCTCCCCATTAAAGCTGCCGGGCTGCCGGAGATGCCTTCGTCACCTTTAAGGGTAAGTAGATCTGGGACTTTCCCCGGATCCACATATCATGCCGCGTACAAGTTGGTAGATATTTCAGGACGGCTTCCGATAGCTCGAATTTACGCAAACCCTTGATGTTTCTAGATATGATCGTTCATAGCATCATTCATGAATAACTGTTTAGGCTGCCACCACAACGCTCTATACAGGCTCCTCGCTCATCTGCGGGAATCCAATATCGTATATTTAGGGGGCCAGATTTTAGGAATATTGCACCCAATACGCTATCTAAGATAATTTTTGAGGGATTCAAGAAAGTAAGGATTTTTGTACGTGGGCTTTTCGTTTTCTTTCTAGTACGATAGATTGAAAGAAAGCATATGCATCCAATCCCAGGATATACCTGGGGCTGCAGCTATTTCTGTTATCTCTCATTTTTTTTCAGCCTCTTACAACCATAATTCCGTTCAATTTGATTTGAATAGCATTAAATTCATTTCCCAGATCAGCTATCATGGAGTTATGTGGGATGCCTGAGGGCTCAGGTATCAGCATACACCTCACTTTCGATAACTAGCTCGTCTCTTCTACCTCGATCTTCTTCCACCACCATCTAGCTTCTTTCACGATATTTCAACGCAGCTTGTGTCTTATTTTCCCCTTATATCCTGACTACGTCTCCTAAGTGAAGTACCTCTTAAGATACGGAACAATGCAAGTGTGAGATCCCCCTTCCCCCACAAGGATGCTTAATGCTGACATATCAAATTAATGATTTATTTTCCCGATCATGACTGTTTGAGAGTCTAATATTCAGCCACGCCGTAGTTGCTGCCTTCGGTGCCATAGCCACTCTCTTTGATGCCCCCAAACGGCGCATCAGCGGCGCTGATCTTACCTGTGTTCACACCACATATACCAAACTGCATCTTCTGAGAAACACGCATTACCCGGCCGATATCTCTGGAATAGAAATAACCCGCGAGACCAATTCAGTGCTGTTTGCCATCCTCACCACCTCATCTTCGCTTTCAAATATAAAAATTGCGGCCAAAGGACCAAAAATTTCGTCCCTTGCGACAGCCATGTCTGTTGTCAGTCCACTCAGTACAGTAGGTTGAAAAAAGAACCCCTGATCAAGCCCTGCGGGAACAGTAGAGCCCGTTCGTACCCGGGCTCCCTTGCTGATGGCACTCTCAATATGCGCCTCAACCTCTTGAACGGCAGCTCTATTAATCGATGGACCCTGCGTTGACTCTTCCGAAAGGCCTGCGCCACACCGGAGTTTTTCGACCTGCTCAACCAGCCTCCGATCGAACTCCTCGGAAACCTCTTTCTGTACATGAATCCGGTTTGTACAGACACAAGTCTGACCAGAACAGCTGAATTTCGACGACATAGCACCTTCAAGAGCAAGATCCTAATCTGCATCTTCAAAAACGATAAAAGGTGCATTCCTACCAAGTTCAAGACTAACTTCCTTCACCGTTCCCGCAGCTAGTTTCGCCAATGCCTTGCCGACCCCGGTGGAACCCGTGAAACTAATATTTCTGATCAGTGAATAGACTGCTAGCTCTGACGCGACGTCTCGATCTTTTGTCGGGACAACCTGGATCACCTTCTCAGGGAAACCCGCCTGGACGGCCAACTTCTCCAATGCTGGCGCAGTAAATGGGGTTTCAGAAGGAGGTTTGGTAGCAACTGTACATCCGGCTGCCAATGCGGAAGCAATTTTACGTGTTATCAACGCTGCTGGGAAATTCCAATGGGTGATAATTCCGCATACTCCAACTGGTTCTTTGAGCGTCATGACCACGGTCTTTGGTGTCCTGGAGGGAATCACGTCGTCATATGCACGGGGAGCCTCGGCCGTGAACCAACATATGAAGCTAGCGGCGTAGGCGACCTCATTTCTCGCTTCATTTAGGATTTTGCCGTTTTCGAGACAGAAGACTTCATACTGTAGCGGACTAACTAGCTTTGCACAAATCAAACATGTTCACGTTTCTATTAGGAAGTTCTCCACACAATCATCTATATTGGACATCAGCAGACCGTGCCATTTGGTGAGCAGTTGACCGCGGGAAGTAGCCGTGGTCTCAGAAAAATACTTCAACTGCGCGTCGTGTGCGCTCTGGATGGCAGTTTTTATGGCACTCATGTCGCAGTTAGCGGCGGTGCTTAGTATTGTCGCCATAGAGGGCTCTGAGTAGCGGGAAACAGTTATATTCCATCCTTATATCATTTTTAAGAATGGAGACCTACCATAGACATCAAAAGTCTTGTTCTTGATGGACCATTCTCCATCAATGAAGGCACAGTTCTCCACGAAAAGGCTGGGTTTCTTCGACTTGCTAATTGCTTCAACGTAAGACATTGTGAAGTGGAGAGAGAAAAGATAGATAATATGGGCAGCCGCAGAGAAGAAATTCGGGATGCAGGGGGGTTGATTTTTATGATGTTGATAAATCTTTGATGTCGGGATTATCAGGAACACGGTATGTCGATGTGGACAATGGGCCAGATTATATTATAGATGCCGTCCCCAATCACACTACGGTGTGAAAGTTGCCCTAATTAAAATGGCATTTGGAAAATCATCATCACCCCCAAAAAACAACCCAACCACATAAAGAGCACTGGCCGAGCTCATACATTTCAGCTTGGTCTACACAACGAATCCCACCAACACAGTGAGTTCACAAGCCTTAAGACCTGGAAAAACCTCTATAGAGTACATCAACTGTGGAAGTGGTCATATTGAACGGTATCCATTTCATCCATGGTATTTTTTAGACTTATGCAACAGATTGGCTTATGGCTACGTAGTACTGGAGAATTTTAGGAAGGATGTGTCAAAAGGAGAGACCATGATCTTTATGTCAGTGTTTGATATATATGGAGCGAGAATTGGAGAGTATTTCACGTCCTTGAGGTGAATCGCGAGGTTACTAAAGGTTCCGGTGCCATCATGATGAAATGATGCAATCGTTTCAGGCCGTGTTAAGGACGCAAGTCTGGTTGGAATCTGGGTTCAAGTTTGACAATTCTGTTGCCAGTATTCTGTCCATAGCATCTCTCAGTAAACCCAGATAAAACGAGTAAGACCACCCGACTGACACTTACATTCATTCTGCACTTTGTGATTTCTGGTCTTTCATTTCCTGCAATACTTTCTCTGCAATTCTGAATCCCTCTAGACCGGCCGGCATACCAACGTAGATGGCAACTTGAAGCAAAGCCTCTCGAATTTCGGTTTCGGATAATCCGTTATTAACTCCACCTCGCACATGCACTGCCAATTCAGCACCCCGGTTGAGAGCGCAGAGCATCCCAATGTTCACCAAGGATCTCTGTTTGCGATCGAGACCAGGCCTAGACCAGACGGAACCCCAACAAGCCTCTGTGACAAGGTCCTGCATAGGCTGAGAAAAAGAAGAAGCAGAAGCTAGAGAACGGTCCACATACGGCTTTCCCGCAACCTGGTACCGGATCTGTAAGCCTTCCTGATAGAGCCGTTTGTGGGCCTCTTCGAGAGAGGGAGCGGATTTTTCGGCCATTGTTTCTATAACCCGGAATGAGAGAAAGTAACTGAGAACTATGATTTGATAAAATCAAGGTACGGTTGAACCCAATTATATTGCCGCACACCGTAGACATTCTGAATGTTGACTCCCCACATAGGTTTCCCCCACATGTTAGTCGATAGGGGGCCCTTATATACAGCAAGAATCAAGACGAACACAAATCCACGGCTGCGATATACACAGGAGCAAAATTTTCAGCAATGCCGCCACGTATGCTTGGGTTCATTGGTCTGGGTGTCATGGGATATCCCATGGCGGTGAACCTGTTGAAGAAACTCGACGACGGAGGAATACTGCATGTGTACGACGTCTCCAACCAGGTTTTGGAAAAATTCGAACAAGAAGCCCCCCACCTCGTTGTGGTTTGCTCCAGTGCACGTGAAGTCTCTGAACGATCTGTACAGTGTCAAGATTCAGCGACACCAATATGCACCACTGACCACGGTTTTAGGATATCATTTTTACAATTGTCCCAGAAGGAAGTCATGTCCGGAGTGTTTATCTCGAAGAAGGCAATGGCGTGCTATCTGCGGCGATAAACTGCAAAATCTTAGTCGACTGTTCCACCATCGACACGAAGACATCAATTGATGTCCATGATGCCATTCGCAGCAAATATCCGACGGCATCATTTTACGATGCACCAGTATCCGGAGGATCCCTAGGTGCGGCTGCTGGAACTTTGACGTTCATGTTGGGTTGTAAGGAAGTCGATGACAATATGCCGGTATTGAACGACCTACTGAGTAGCATGGGATCATCCATTTTCCCATGTGGTGGGTTTTCACTCGGTCTGACAGCAAAGTTGTGCAATAATTACTGCTCCGGTATTATTGCCATTGCGACATCAGAAGCTATGAATATTGGTATCAAGTCCGGCATGGATCCTTCCCTGTTATCCAGGATTTTCACGACTAGCACGGCTCAGAGCACCATTAACGATAAATGGAACCCGGTACCCGGTATCTGTCCGGACGCTCCAGCTAGTAAAGACTATCGTGGTGGCTTTAAAGTGCAGTTGATGAAAAAAGATTTCACTCTCGCCATTGAGACAGCAAAAAGGGTTGGGGCTCACCTGTGTCTCGGAGACTCGGGTCTGACGGTATATGAGCGGGCAAGTGAGGATAACGCATGCCGAGATCGAGATTCAAGAGTGGTGTTTCGTTATATTGGGGGTGATGAGGACTGGAAAGAGAAACTAGGGCTTTCACAGTAGGGAATATTATTTGAAATACCGAGACTGTTGAGCTATAGATTTGATAGATTCCTCAGCCAGGTTATTTGTACCGACATGATTATTTGAAACAGTAACGATTCATGTGCATAAGGATTTTACTATATACAGGGCTTTTGACCTGATCATGAGCTCTTATCGACCCACACGTAACATCTAGCGAAATGATGCCGGAAACGCTCGATGCTTATTCTTCTCCCACCACTGCACGTCATGCGCCATGACAACTTCCACCTTTAAGTCATTCATCTCTTGCAGTTTCCTAATTCGAGAAATAGTATCCTCCGCTAGTACCTTATCCATATGAATGCAGGTCTCTTGTCCATGCATATCGTGCCAGGTTGCAATCTCACGCTCTCCACTTAATAGTCGTATATCATGGCAACTATCACCTCCTAAGTAGACCCATTCTCGGGGTCCAGTTCGACAAAGGAGATTTATATGTCCCGGGAGATGGCCCGGGGCATCAGCAATAAAGATGGAGCCATCTTTCAATAAATCGAATGTTGCTTCAAACGGCGCAAGACGTCTCCATGGGGCCTTCTGG
>ERZ1673737.2264-NODE-2264-length-16477-cov-4.154427_pt1 | contig 16477 bp, 16 predicted proteins | sample MGYA00580211_ERZ1673737 | MGnify/ENA primary metagenome ERZ1673737 (study PRJEB41218, sample SAMN15661789) | gut metagenome | host: Homo sapiens | place: Canada: London | collected 2015-08-20/2019-03-30 | study: EMG produced TPA metagenomics assembly of... | reverse complement strand
CATAGTGTTTGGAAAGGGCACCGGCAAGGCCAAGGAGAATGGAAAGCCAGGCAAGGACGCGTTTGTTACTCCGATGGGTACGAGAACTTCACCTCAAGGAACTGATTGGACTATAACTGACTTGATTGCGCACGGAAAGTGAAGAACCGCGCTCCTCTGGGTGCTAAAACCACCAATCTCAAAACCAAGAACAACCAGACGCCTGCTCCATTCGGTACCATCAAGACAAACAGAAGACAGTCGACTGCCCAGAAAAAGAAGGCCGCTCCAGTGGTACACCAAGCCCAACCCAAGGTCCACAAGGACTCTACTGTTGATGATATTCCCGATATTGAATATATGCCCCCTAAGCCCAGAGGTATGTCATGATTGGAGCTGTCAGTGTAGAAGGGTGTTTCTGACAAGCTATAGATCTCCCGGATCTTCCAGATGACGTAACATACGATACAACATTCCCTCAATTTCGACCCAAAAACAGGGCCTTGGGCTTGGAGAGTGTGTACGGCAAGCAGCAAGTCGGCAGTGACGGACTGACAGCGAAGCAACGCAAGTTCAAGGAGGATTCAGCCAAGTGTGACAAGATGGTGGATGAGATGATTCTGAAGCAACTCGAGGGTGTTAGTTTCGAAGGCTCGGGCGACAGTGAGCCTGCAAAGGCAACTGGGCCGCAGACCACGCACTCGAAGGCACCTTTTACTACCCGACACAGTCGCAATATCTCTTCCCTTCGATCTCGCGAGGCAGCTGCTGCCCTTGCAGCACCTCAGCCAACTGCGGCTCCTCGGGTGGCCACGGCCCCTAAGCCACGTTTGGGACTGGGATCTTCCCTGCTCATGCCTAAGAGACAGACCAGAGCCCCGACCAATCCCTCTTCCATGCGCAACACTGCTGCTGCCGTCGACTCCAACACCACTGTTGGATATTCCAAAGGTAGGAGTGTTTCGTCCACCATTCGAGAGAAGAATGCCGAGGCACAAAAGACCTCAAGCTCTGAGGCTTTGTCTCCCGAAACCTACATGCAGCTGTACGGACCGCCTCCGCTGGACTCGGATATGTGGACTCGCTGCAAAGCTGCTGGATGCTTTGACAGCCCAGAGGAGACTTCCCAGGAACTCGAATCACTGCCGACTTTCGATGAGGATGAGGAGGCCCAGAGCTTCCAGCTCACTCTGTAGGAGATCTTGAGATAAGGGAAATTATGCAACTCTACTACTGTATGTTATTGTCTTTTTATCGGCATGGAGCTCGGGGTCAAGCGACAAGCCGAAGGGTCTGGAAATGAATGTCACTGTATGAGTTTCGAGCCGCGGATCATCATGTTTCAGAAGTCTCCCGAGGTCCACTTGATCGTCCGCCAAGGCACAGGGACCACGTAGACAGTACCGCACTGAGTACGCAGTGGAGGTCTAGGATACACCGTCAAATGAGGTGTTTGATTATTCGGATTCGGATTCGTCCAGCTGCATGAGTTTTTCATCGAGGTCCTGTTCAATATGTTGTGATAGTCACTCAAGGGAGAGAGAATACAAAGATACATGATCCAAGCGAACCTTCAGGTTCTTCAGCTGGCTCTCCTTAATAACCAGATGGTTTTCATCGTCCAAGTCCTCCACTATGTAGACATGTCTCTCTTCATCATACATTAGGATCATGGCCTTAGATCGAGGGATCACACTCGATCAGCAACCTTGCCAAGGCGCATAATGTTAGTCTCGAGTGTAGCGAGGTGAGATGTACGTCCGTCCAGGAGTAGACATGAAGCTGTCACTAACCTCGAACTGCACGGGGCATGATAGGCAAGTGTGAAATGATTGGAGAAGCAGAGCTCGGAAAGGTAAGGGAGCAAAAGCCTCCTACCGCAGATCCGAAATTTCGGCCTACCTAGATATTGGTGGTACATGTAAATTGAACACGAAATTCAGTATGTTCGTATATCCAAAACTTTTAAAAAAATCTCATTGTTCTGTGCTTCAGGGCTTAGAGGCCTTACGTCAGTGTCTGCAGTAGCGTAATTAACATTGTGTACCTGGACGGTACCAACTCCTCAGCTTACCCACGCACGGAACACTAGGTACCAATCAGGTACTTCCAGGTACCTTGGTCTAGCTCACACCGCCCCCGGAACTGCCCATCTTCTTATTTACTCTCTGGCCTCTCCTTTTCCCTTCCCACTCCTCTCAATTGACGCCTAGCCATGACGACCATTCATCCGGACTCCACTGAGGAGTTCGAGTTTATTCAGACTCCGGCTGCCCCCGAGCAGACCAAGCCTGCCTTCGATTGTGGTGTGCCAACCACCCTGGTAAGTCCACCGAGCTACCCATGTTGCATGAGTCCAGGACCTAATTTGCTCTGTTTGCTCTCTAGTACCCGGCCATTAAAAATGCTCCTGTTCCCGCCGACTCGCCCGGCAGCGACAGCTTCTCCAATGGCTTGATGATCTTCCTGGTCGTCGTGGTGCCCTGGTGGCTGGCCCGCCAGGTTGGTGGAGGTTTCTACACCACCATCTTCTTCGCTATCTTCACCACCATCCCCGTCCTGATGGCCTTCTGGACCGTCTCTTCCTCCGTTTCTCCTCGCAAGACTGAGAAGGCCAAGTACTGTGGCCGCCCCGTCGAGCACTACCTGCACTTCCACAGCGAGCATGACCGCGCCACTTACCGCGGCAAGAGCAAGATTCCCATGGAGGTCTTCTACGAGAAGTACTTCAATGGCGAGGTTGATTTCAAGGGTGATGCCCTTGAGTGTCTCGAGTACCGTCATGACTGGGCCAACTTCAAGTTCACCATGGGTCTCTTCAAGCACTTCCTGTTTGGCTTCATCCCCGAGATGCTGATGCACACTCGTTCTCAGGGTAAGCCTACGCTCGTCCATTAGATTAACAGCAGTTCTAACTTGGTTCTTAGACGAGGAGCAGGTCCGTGACCACTACGACCGGGGTGATGACTTCTACGCTTGGTTCCTCGGTCCCCGCATGATCTACACCTCCGGTGTTATCAGTGATATCAACAAGGAGGAGACTCTTGAGGAGCTCCAGGATAACAAGCTGGCTATTGTATGTGAGAAGATTGGCGTCAAGCCCGGTGACAAGGTCCTCGATCTCGGCTGTGGCTGGGGTACCCTCGCCAAGTACGCTTCCGCCCACTACGGTGCTCACGTTACTGGTATCACCCTTGGTCGTAACCAGACTGCCTGGGGTAACAACGGTCTCCGCAAGGCCGGTATTGAGGAGTCCCAGAGTCGCATTCTGTGCAGTGACTACCGCGATGCTCCCCGTGTTGAGGGTGGATACCAACAGATCACCTGTCTCGAGATGGCCGAGCACGTCGGTGTCCGCCACTTCTCTTCTTTCTTGTCCCAGGTTTACGACATGCTCGACGACAACGGTACTTTCTTCCTGCAGATCGCTGGTCTCCGCAAGTCTTGGCAGTACGAGGACCTGATCTGGGGTCTGTTCATGAACAAGTATATCTTCCCCGGTGCCGACGCCAGTACCCCTCTCGGTTTCGTTGTGGACCGCCTCGAGGGTGCCGGCTTTGAGATCAAGGCCGTCGACACCATCGGTGTGCATTACTCTGCCACCCTCTGGCGCTGGTACCGGAACTGGATGGGCAACCGTGACAAGGTCGAGGCCAAGTACGGCAAGCGCTGGTTCCGCATCTGGGAGTACTTCCTTGCTGCCTCTACCATCACCTCCCGCCAGGGTGGTGCCACCTGCTGGCAGCTCACCCTTGTCAAGAACATCAACTCCACCCACCGCGTTGATGGTATTGCCACCCAGCACGGTCTCACCGGCGCTCGCCAAAACGCCATTGACCGCGCTGGTACCCTCCCCAAGGCCCACATCATCAAGAAGGACCTGTAAAGGTCTGATGCATCGTGTCATGCTTTGATGCTTCTTTGAAGCTACTAGATCCCTTCGATTTGGTATGCTTATCACCAGAACAAGCAATGGCAATGTATAGATGTAGTTCATGTATGGATGTGTGGACAATTCAAAAAGTTAAGACATGCATGATATGAGCAAGACGATATGATATGGATGTGAAGTGAAAGCAGAAGCAGAAGCGAGCGATTGATTGTCAGAATCAAAAAGCACTGGAGGCAGATGAACGAGAAAGAAAAACACGGATACGTTATAGGCCCGTTTGGCTGGTCCGCCTTAGTATTTTATCTGTGGCTGTGTGTCTTTTTCTCTTCTATCTTGCCCAGTCGAGGGGCTCTACACGAAGTGAACGAGTCTGTCTTTGTGAATTCTTTTTTTAGATGTCAATGAATGAATTTTTCATTTTAGATCAACGAGACCTGTAGAAGCCTATACTGCTTTCTGGTACAAATAAGGAATTGTAGTCTGTAACCTGCTCTTAAATTCCATTGTTTTCAATGATGTGGCTCCCACGATTACTTCTTACATGTTGAGACGCGAAGACCCACGACCGAACGCTGGTTAGCGTTGCCATTGTGTAAAGTTAGGGTTAGCGTCTCTTGGCGTGTTGTATAACATCACTACACTTGAATACGCCACTCCCACCATCCCGTAATTATTCAGAAAACAAGAAGCCAGAAGGCGGGATCGGAAGCCACAGAAATACTTTGAGCAAGTTCATTCTATATATCTACATTGCCCGGATTTTATATCTATATCTTCCGTAGCTACACATCCTCTACCCGCTCCCTCCCTTCCTAATACAAACATAATAACCCAACCACAAAGAAGGACAGGTACTCCCAATACCAGGATTTCACCAAAGGAACTGATCTTGCAAGATCCCTGCACCAGATGCAAGCTTCGCACACATATCCCCAGCAACAACCCTATGGAACTTCTTACAGCTGAGTGTCATCTCGGGTTGGATAGGTGTCGGCGTAGCAACACTACTAGCGGTGGTGGTAGTAGTAGCCGTGGTCGTGGCGGTAGCCACTTTAGTCGTAGTCGAAGTCGTAGTAATAGGATTCACGCCAACAATCGGGACACACACATAGTACCCCTTCCAGAGTCCCTTGCAGTCCATCCCAACAGCGGAGTTCCAGGTATAGGACTGTGACAGGCTAATCCCGCTGTTATGTGCAGTCGCTTTACAGTTGTCATTTTCTGTGACATGGATCAATGTATCGCAGTTGTCCACCATGCCGGTTAGGATAGGTGTGGGTGTTGCGATGCCGTTGGTTGGTTGGTTGTTGTCGCCGTTGTGGTACTGGTAGTGGTGGTAACTGCTATAGTGCCGCGTCCTACGAAGACATAGTAGCCCAGCCAGAAGGTTGAGCAGGTGCTGCCTACGGCTGGGTTGTATTGGATGAACTGGGATAGGGTGGCGCCGTTGGATGTGGCGATTGATTCGCAGCTTTCGTCGGCTACTACTAGGTGGAATTTGTTGCAGTCGGTGATTATGCCGGGTTGGATGGGGGCTGGGACTGTTATTCCGTTTATTGGGCCTGTGGATGTGGTTGTTGTGGTGGTCTTTGTGAAGGGATTGATGAGCAGGAGCGAGAGATTATTCTCATAGCCTTCCTCAGTGCTATCTCTTCTTGGTTCCCATTGTTGGTGAAATTCGCAGTGGGATATCATTCCTGGAAGCTGTCGGTCGGAGTATTGCGCTTATTGACGAAACTGGTAATGTCGCTCTGGACATTTATGATATTGCCAACGACGAGGATAACGCGCTTCAGGCTATCTTTGGTATTGTGCTCTCTCTCCTTGCCATTTTTTTACGGATGCAGCTGCTATTGGCAGAGCTGCTAATGTCCGCGGGCATGTCTGCGGATAATGTCGCTGAACTGGGTGAGGGATTGAGCGACAGAGTGAGCAAAATTAGGCAACATCAAGGACGTATGCTATCTTAAGATGTAAATCATGTGGAGGACTGGGACGGTTAAAGCCAGTCGAAGGACTGCAGAATTAATGTAGGACGGGCTTCAGGCTTTTATTTAACCACCTACTTCTAGTAGATGTAGTCTACTTCGTCGTTGCCGATGAGCAATCTCCACCCAGGATATATTACAACAGAGAGGTCATAAATGTGTATACGGTGCCACGAAGTATTGAACAGTCTCTACACGAAAGCTGCAAAGCGAGTATACCGATTTATGCACTGTGTTCTCCCTATTCTGCCCTCTCTTTTTTTCACCTCTTTTTTGGTCATTTTCGAGAACCTCAGGTCAATCATGCAAGATTGTATAAAGGTAAGGGTGTGAAAGGACTTATGGCCTATGACTGTATCACTTGCTTGCCTTATAACGCATCATAGGTCGGTAAAATAGGAGTCCACTCGCTGATAATACCGAAAGCATTGAGATATGCAAGACTACCATCACGCTCCGTCCGCACACTTTGCACCACACCTTTTGTGTTAAGAGCAAACCCATACTGGTAGAATATTCCAGCCATCTTCGCAGCCCGGATCAAGTGCATATCCGCGTTGGAGACATTTTTAGCTTCTCCCTGAAAGGTCTTCCAGAAGAGGTTCTCAAGTTCGCGGTGATAATCGTAGTAATGCCACCCCTCTGAATCCATCCAGCCCAAAACATTCTCAAGTCCATATAGCGCGAAGCCAAAAGGTAGAATCCTTGATTCCGCCCAGTCGACAATTCCTGTGATATTTCCAGTTTTGGGATTGATGAGTACATTCATCATGTTAAGGTCCCCGTGGCTTAGAACGAAAGGGAGAGTGGCAAAGAGAGACGGGAGCTCCTTGCGGACTCTATTTATGTTCGGCGCAAAGCGGGATGGTAGGTGTCGAGCAAGAAGATCGAAATTGGACTGGAAATCTGCAAGTAAATTGGTGGTGTCAGCTGAGGATGGTCGTTGATCGTTGTTCCATGATTGTGCAAAGAACCTATTTTACAATGTCAGCTCGTGCAAATGATTGCCACGAATTCGCTAGTACCTTGCAAGGTCCATGACCGCATTACGCTGCCGGAATAAGTTGTCAGGTTGAATGCCAACCATGATGTGGGGGGTCCCTAAGAGGTTCTCCATCTCGTAAATATGCAGCGGCCGTGAATCACCCATCGTGCCAAGATACCTGCAGCTAGCCACGAACTCAGGATGGACTGTCTTGGCAAGACAGATGTGTCCCATATCAATGGTAGAATCCGCATCTCGAAATTGGAGGATCTTTTGCTTCTCAGATCCCGCTGTCACGGTATAGCTGCATACACCTTGCATTTGCAACGGAATCGACACACCGCCAGTGCGAGAAAAGGCGAAACCATCACATTGCTGTCTAGTCACAGTAGTGTTCGATGTGAAAAAGGCATCGATAGCGCGATCAAGGCTGTAAATATTATACGTCATCCCTGTGGTAGTGGGATAACATGAGGCAAGAGATGAGTGAGAATAAAGAATAATAGTGAATCAACAGCCTGGATTCACTCACCGCCGTATTAACACTGCAACAAGCCCGATTGGTTTGTCAAGTCTTTGCCATAGCTATCCTGCATTGCATTAGTATGGAACTCTATATAAGTTCACCTCCAGGGCTATCTCAGTCAGCTTACTCTGAACATTGGATGGGCTGAACACCTGCATGCTTGACACCTGGGCGGCATATGCCAAGTACATGTACGCTGCGCCCGGTCAGCATCACATGCGCTGGGCTTGAAGTACATCGCCGCACAATCAGCTATTTTAAGTCTACGAAGTGAACCTCGTGCAGTCAAGCGCGACTGGCATGGATGAAGAATTCACTATGTAACACTACCTGGGCTGATAGGCATGTCTCAAATGGCGATCCATATATGTAGTACAGTAGTAGTATTTTGAAATTATGCTGAAGTCGTCAAAAGGAGCATAGATCGTCTTGAAAAGAGCCTCGGGCTTTGAGTTGAAAATATTTGTCGGGATTATGTAGGGCTTGGTCCACGTGGGGTCCACAGTTACATCACATTTAGTAGATCGATCTTAGCCTATAAGATCGGGATCTTCTCATCATTTAGTACATCCTCTCAAGTTCCTTTTCTTCTTTAATTTGGCGATATGTACGACAAAACAGAGCAAGCTCTGCAGAAATACTTGACAGATCGGGCATTGGGTCTTACACACATGACCCTATCAAGCTCGGTGGAATTCAACAAGATGGTTCAGGGGAAGGAAAAGATTATTGTTGATGGACAGTCCCTTGATATAGGCTCCGTCTTTGCAGTTGCAAGGTATGTTACTCCTCGGATATCTCACCCTTTTGGCGTCTTAACTAACCTCCAACAACAGATGCCATGTGGAACCATCTCTCACAGATGACCGGAAAGTCTTAGCTCGTGTCAACCAGAGCATTGACTTCCTAACCCAAGAGCTGAAGGCTGACCATACTGTCTACGGTGTCACAACTGGATTCGGGGGCAGCGCCAATACTCGCACTGCTGACTATGAAACATTGCAAAAGGCATTGATTCAGCACCATAACAGCGCGGTGGCATTTCCTTATCCTGGCAGCCAGTCTCCCAACCGTGAAAACACAACTTTGGATGACCTGAAGAGCCATGTCATGCCCGCATCCACTGTCCGAGCAGCAATGCTAACTCGATGCAACTCTCTCTTGCGTGGTCACTCATCCGTTCGGATTGAGGTTATCGAAAACATCATTGCACTTCTCGCGAAGGATATGACCCCAGTTGTCCCCCTGCGCGGTAGCATTTCAGCTTCTGGTGACCTCACGCCCCTGGCATACATTGCCGGTGCACTGGAAGGAAACCCCGATATCTTGATCCAGCGTCCCACGGCCAACGGCTATGAAAAAGTTCCATCCAACAAAGCCTTAAATGAAGCCGGTCTCAAAGCTCTCACTTTCGGACCAAAAGAAGGATTGGGATTGCTGAACGGAACAGCCTTCAGTTCCGGTTCCGCCAGCCTGGTGATGTTCGAAGCAAACCAGCTGGTCCTCTTGTCTCAAGCACTGACAGCCATGGGTACCGAGGCAATGATGGGTAACCGCCGCAACTACCATTCTTTCATTTCCGATGTCCGCCCTCACAGCGGCCAGAGCGAAGCTGCTGCCAACATCTTCGATCATCTAGAAGGATCAATGCTAGCAATCGACGAAGGTCCCGGCGGGGAAGCCAAACTCGCCCAGGATCGGTATGCCTGGCGCACCGCACCACAGTGGATTGGCCCCCAGTTGGAGAATATGAAATTGGCTACTGAGCAGTTGCAATGTGAGCTTAACTCCACGACAGATAACCCCCTCGTCGACCCTCCCAACGAGGAAATCTACCATGGTGGAAACTTCCAGGCCGTCTCTGTCACGTCGGCCATGGAAAAGACCATGTCAGCTATGCAGATGCTAGGAAAGATGTACTTTGCGCAGTGCTCTGAACTGATTAATCCTATGCTGAGCAATGGATTGCCACCAAACCTGTGTTTCGATGATCCCAACATCTCGTTCGCTTTTAAGGGTGTCGACATCAACATGGCTGCGTATATGTCTGAGTTGGCGTATCTCGCTCATCCGGTTACGAATTACGTTCAAAGTGCTGAGATGCACAACCAGAGTCTCAACTCTCTGGCATTTATCGCTAGTCGCTACGCTGGCGATACCGTTGAGTTGCTTTCACTCATGACTGCCACATACCTCTACGTCATCTCTCAAGCTCTTGATCTACGTGCATTGCATCTAGAGTTTATCAGTACGGCCCGGCCAAAGGTTGACGAAATCACGAAGGAGCTTATCAACTCAGAGAGCCGAGGCATGTCAATTGAAGCTTCTCAGAAGGGTGTGTGGGATATATTGATGGGCCAGTGGGCACAGAACAGCTCCAAGAACCTGCCTGAGCGTAGCTCAACGACCGTGGCTTCATCCCTCGGACAAGTCCTGCAGCTCGTCGGTGTAAACAGCATCAAGGCCAACCCCCAGCAGTGGATGCAACAAGTGGATGATATCCTGGTTGGGTCTTATGCGGGCACAGTGAAGCAGTTCTTGACTGAAACTACCACGAAACAATATCTTGGTACTTCATCAACCATCCTGTATGAGTTCGTTCGAGAAACTCTAGCAGTTCCCATGCATCGCGGAGTTATTGACCACCCGACTTATGACTCTGGCGAGCAGGCTTCGGAGAAGAAGACTATCGGGTCGAACATTGCTCAAGTCTATACTGCCTTGCGCGGTGGGAAGTTTATGGATGTTCTATTGAGATGCCATGCAGTTGCTGGCAACTGATCTGTTGTTGGATGGGTTTAGCTTTCGGGTGCGATAATACCTTTGGGCGGTTTCAATGTAGATGCATTTCCATGCTTCCTTCACCCATGTAGTGCCGTCAAGATGGATAACCAATTAGATTGCTATCATTGTTTCTGGAGGCCGAACCGAACTTGGTAGTCCCATATCGATTGGAACGCACAGGAAATGATGTTCTTAGATGTCCTTTTTGTTCAATGGATTTGAGCCAGGTCTGTCCCGAATGAACGGGCCGTATTCAAATATCGATCATTATAGTCGGTTATCATTAGGTAAAACCCAAAATATCTTATAATACATGTCACCACCAGACTCTCTAGCAGCCAAGCTCCGGGAAGAAATCCAGAAAAAGAATAAGAAAAGGGAAGGATAAGAGATTCGATCCGATAGATGTGGTATATGTTATAAAAAGAGACAGAAAAGGCAAGGGTAGATGCAGACGTCAGACCAGGATGATCCTAGGAAGATATTTATACAGGGAAGAGGATCAGGCGCAGTAGACAGAAAACGACCAGGAAAAAAAACCCCATGATGCTTGCCGCGAGGGCGGATTCCAAAATCGAACACCAAAATCCATGAGCTGACTGTGAAACCACAGGCTCAAATGAGTCCAAGGAAACTGAAAGTCGTGTGGTGCAAAGAAAACACACGTCTGAAATGAAATGACAACTATAGGCGTACAGGGCGTTGGATGAAATAGTTCCACGCGCGGAAAGAAAGCCAAACCCACGCCTCATCTGTCGCTGTTCTAGCACTGAATGGGTGGGGGATATGCGGGTGCCAAGGAGAGCATCTATGCTCTTGAAAATCAACCGTTGTGATAGGTTAAAAGCGGGGATTCTGTGTCTCATTCTCGTTCCATGTCGCCTGAAGGTGCGTTCGTAGGTGAATATAAACAAATTTAGTCCGCGTCGAACTTGTGGTTGTACTCGCCAAGGAGAACATCTTCAGGTCCAGGGCCATGGGTATTCCGAACTGTTTCGAATGTTAGTGGCCATGTTCTTAACGCTGAGGCAATAGTGTCTGGGCTACACCAGTTCGATGCGGGGCGAGGGCACGGGGAAAACATACTCCATTCGGCTTCGGTTCGGAAGAACACCCACATCCAGCGGCGTGCAACTTCGAGGAACATCAATATCCATAGGCCGCTCTCGGTTTCTGGGATCCAGCCGAAACCCGGGACAATGCGCCAAAGCCATGAGAAACGAAGTGCTAGGTCCGCAATGATGACGTAGTGGTATAACTTGTCGGATGAGAAGTAGCGGTAACGGCGGAGTCCATACGGGTGGTCGTTGTCGAGTCGTTCCGGGGAGAAGAGGGTCATATCCCAATCCTTGACAACATCCCACCAGAAGGAGTATGCGGAGTTGATAAAAGAGACGATGAACCTGCGGGGTGTCAGCAAGGGGTAAACGAAGCGAAGGAGGATCAAATTCTTACAAGAGGCGCATCATGCTCATCTCGCTGTATCCATGGAAATCCAAGGGGTTATAGTTGCGCATCTTGGAAGCCATCCAAATGACGGGGAACGCAGTAGCGTACTTGAGGGCGTTGGCCAAGTGCTGGTTACCCTTTTGTGTCTCTCTCCGGGTCGCAGTGCGTCGTGCACGCACATATTCGATCAAACACTGGCGGAAACGGATCAAGCTGGGAACCGCGATAATAATAGGGACGACGATTTCGCTGCCGCAGGCCCGGTTGGGTTTGGAGGTTGCGGCGAGGCCGTCGGTGAAGAACATGCAGAAGCTGACGTATAGGTCCCCCAGCACGCGAGCATAGCTAGTCAGGGCATCTGCCAGCAGAATATCACCAAACTTGCCATCTTGAGACTCAGCTAGACCACCGATACTGATCCGCTTGAGGGTAAGAAGGAATCGAATGCGGCCTGAACGAGATGCGCGGTTGAAGGGCCAAATCAGGATAAGAAGGAGGATAATGAAAACGGACTGAGGGATCCAGTCGAGTCGTTCTACCAGTTCAGGGGACCGGCGGGTGGCGAGCCAAAAAACAACGAACCACAGGGTGAGGGGAATGGTGAAGAATGTCGCCAGGCGGTAGACGGCGGTGTGGTGCGGGCGTTGGGAGGAGGATGTGCGGCCAGGGTATTTGACGAGAGCAGGAACGTCCTAAAGGTCGAGAGTGGTTAGTTGGAACCGCACTGGACAGCACTGGAACGACCGGTGGGCTCCGCTGCGACCGGAGACGTCACTTACAATGTTCGCTTTTGCCAAATATTGAAGATTCAGACCCCATCCCCAGAAACCTGCCCCTCCGTTAGTATCGGACTTCCAACACCAAAACGAATAACCTACCAGCAACCAGAAGCGCAGCTACCCGTAGTGGCAGTGGGAAGATCAACCCAAAGGCATCCAGTTGAGCATGTTGATCAGGACCCATTTTTCCATTGATCAGAGAGAAGACGAAGGCTGAAGAAACAACAAAGAGACCCCGTGGGGATAAACGAATGACTAGGGGCGAGTTCGGAAGTTGAGACTTTTGCCAGTGAGGCCGCTTTCAGGGCAGTTTAATAAGCGGAGAGGGTAACGAGAACAATCCGCGCTGAGTGGACCAGGCAAGAGTCCACTGGTGGTCTGGAACTCCACAATGCGTCGGATTCGGTATAATTAGAAGCACATCTCAGGGGAGACTGAAGATCTTGAGCGCTGGATCGACATTCAGTGCCAATCAGAATAGCCCACAGAGGGGTGCCAGTTGTACTGTAAGTTGCTCTTTGCAAGTCAGTCACTAGTCGTCACTCGCCAATTGTCAGTCACCAGTTCCAAGACAGACACACGACAATAAGCTGAAGACCCTGAAACGGAGCCAAAAAAGGGGGGGATCCAATATAAAATCAGCCACTCGAGGGCTGCATTTGGCCAGAATCCAGGTACTGCTGGTGGGACTCACGTAATAATACGGTAATCAAAGCCACGTGATGTCATATCATGTGACGTCCTGCCTCATCGGCCAAGTCATGTGACTGTCTACCGAGGCACGTCCGACTCCGGGGAAGTCAACTCCACCTAGGCATGTCGGGGAATTGTACCTCGCCGTGAGGATGCCCCGAATCAGATAGCATACATAGTCACATTCCAACATCAATCCCTCCATCTTCTATCATGGCCGACGACGACTCCCACATCGCTCTGAGCCCGAGTTCAGCCCTCGGCTCATCCACCTCCCACTTCTACCCATTCGCAACATCCCCAGATGTCATCCGCTCCCACGAGAAGGATGCTTTCCTCACAAGCAGCCTAGTCCAACAATCCCAAGGCATCGTTCGAGCCCTACGCGGTGCTCGCTTCGCACACACCTACTCCGACACCATCAAGCACCTCACCGAGCTCCTCTACTTCTCCCTAACAACTGCCATCGGCAACCGAACCCTCGGCGAGGAATACTGTGACCTGGTCCAACTAGAGGACGATACGCTCCAATTACCGTCTATCGGCAGACGCGTTGGATACATCCTCAGCAGCATCCTAGTACCATGGACGCTACAGCGGATCCTACCCGCCCTCCGACAAAAGATCCGCAACAAGCTCGAGCGCAACATTGCCCGGGCACAGCTCCGGGCCGCGCAGCAGGCTGGCCTGCTGAACAAACCTACCTTTTCAAATACTCCCACTCAAAAGTCGTTCTTCACCAAGTTGCACATGCAGCAGTATCTCCTTGAACATCTCGACTCAATTACATCCGTGTCGCCCATTTACGCCTTAAGCATTGCGACCTTTTACTTCACGGGCTCGTATTATCATTTGTCGAAACGACTCTGGCGGCTGCGTTATGTGTTCACGAAAAAGATTGAGGAGAACGAGCAGCGCATCGGGTATGAAGTCCTGGGTGTCCTGCTTGTTCTCCAGATCGCTGTGCAGGGATTCCTGCATGCCCGCAAGCTGGGTGCTAGCATGAATGAGGAGGAGGTCTCGTCTGCGGAGGGTGGTGAGTCTCGCTCAGAGGGCGGGGCGCTTATCTCTTCGATTCAGAATCCCTCGGCTATTCCTCTTCTTCCTGCCTCTGTGCCTCTATATGATCTGGATGAGGATCCCAATGCTGTCTCATGGATTCCAGATGGTCAGCAGCGGAAGTGTACATTGTGTCTGGAACAGTTCAAGGATCCTAGTGTGACGACCTGTGGACACGTCTTTTGCTGGATCTGTGTCCGTGACTGGGTTCGTGAGAAGCCTGAGTGTCCGCTCTGTCGACAGGAGGTTTTGTTATCGAAGGTTCTCCCTCTGAGAGGGTAATTTTGTATTCGAGCAAATGAGCCAGAAGCGTATTTCCTGATCTTGATGCATATCTTTGGAGATATCGGCATGGTCGATAGATGTTTATACACTTATTGTTGATAAATATACCCCCACTTTTAATCATTTCTCTTGACTCGTCTAATGGATTTATATTTTGAGATGTATGACACCCGACTGATATAGTTCTGCAAATATATATCCCATATCGAGACACACCACCCCTGATATTGTGTCCATCCATGCGGATGGAACGTGGTACACTCTCGCCACTATTGAGTACCGGGTACTAAGCTTTGTGTGATGTCACAGAAATATGTATTTTGCATGAACGAAGATCAACATTGGATATCGAACGAGATAGATGCACGCTGTCAAAATGCAACATAAACAACGCGCAATAGATCACAAAAACAAGGGTGACACGGAACTATATGCGTAGAATCTTTTCCAAAGAGTGGGGAATAATGATGCAAATATATCCAGAAATAAACTCAGAGCGGTGTCTCCTTCTCCTCACTATTAACAGCCTGTCCAAGAGGAAGAATGATAGGCCTATTAAGTTCAGCGAATGCAGGACGAGGCGGCACGGGATCCATGGCCAGTCTCTTTGTCTCCATGGTACTGAAGAGACGAATACAAGCATACGGATCAGTAGCAGCATCTAGATCAAAAAAATCCAAATTAGTACTTTTTATGATAGAGATAGACTATGCAGGGTTCCAAGCTTGCAGATACTCACATTGAACCTGGCGATAGCTCAACGCCCGAGCCCAATCGCCACAACGCACATCCTCATTCTTCTCAAGAGGTAGACCGAAATGCTCTTCCATTTGCTCGCTGAGGTTGACGCCTCGCTTGTTCACCAGTTTGGGGTTTTCCTGGCCGTACTTTACCAGCTTGAACAGGTGACTCAGCTCGAATGTTGCCTTCGCATCAATACCGAGATACTTTCGCAGCCGTGTGCAGTCAGCCTTGATTGACACACCCACTTTAGTGATGACAGGAGATTCAATGATCTGTTTCAGTGTCGGGGAAACAAGATCTTTCAAAGACCGCGAGGGCTTGAACGACGCAATTTGGAAAACAGCGATGCGCTCCTCGTTTGCAATTTGGATCACCGAGACATTGTTTTGGATACTGTCCCAGGCAGACGCCGAAGATTTCCATTCCATGTCAAATCCGAGAACCTTGCTGTCGAGGAAGTGCTGGGCAATTTCCTCGGTGTTATGGAGAGTACGGCAGTAATGCACGATGAGCTTTTCGCCGCCTGGGCTCTGCTGTGAGCTGTGGCTCCAGAATTTGGGTGCTGCGGAGACGCTAACATTGAGATCGATGTCCGATGCTGGTACCGTTTCATCCAGGGACGCCTTATCAAGTGAATCCGAGCCATGGCCCTTGGTAAGCGGGATTGGGGAAATGGCATGCTCGAGTGACTGCTCGGGTAGGGAACCATTGCTGACACCGCTGCTGTGCCGAAAACTTGTTTGGTAAGAGCTTGCATCGGTGGTATAGCTTCTACCAAAAACGCTTCTGAGTAATCGTCGTCTCGCTTGCTTGGATATTGCTTCTCCTGGCCGGCTTTGTAATTGTAGTCCGTTGGGTGGTGTTTGACCTGGGAAAATGTCACTGGGTTCCCCTGAAGGGGGGCTATCGATTTTGGTAGGCGTGATTGGGGAAATGTCATGCTCAAGGGACTGCTTAGGCGGGGAACCCTCGCTGACACCGCTGCTTTGCGGAAGACTGTGATAGGAGGCCGGGTCCGTAGTTTTGCTCCTGTTTTGTTTTCTGAGTCGTCGTTTTATCGCATACTTTGACGTTCCCATTCCTGGCAAGCTTTGTGAGTGATGTGGCCTTTTACCTGGGAGAACGTCACTCGGTTCCCCTGAAGGCGGGCTCTCGATTTTGGTAGGCGTGATTGGGGATATGTCATGCTCAAGTGACTGCTTGGGTAGGGAGCCCTCGCTGACACCACCGCTTTGCGGAAGACTATAATAGTCCGTGGCGTTTCTCCTTTGTTCTCTTCTGCGTCGTCGTCTTATCCCAGCCTTGGTCATCCCC
>ERZ1673737.2263-NODE-2263-length-16483-cov-4.306002_pt1 | contig 16483 bp, 16 predicted proteins | sample MGYA00580211_ERZ1673737 | MGnify/ENA primary metagenome ERZ1673737 (study PRJEB41218, sample SAMN15661789) | gut metagenome | host: Homo sapiens | place: Canada: London | collected 2015-08-20/2019-03-30 | study: EMG produced TPA metagenomics assembly of... | reverse complement strand
GTGTTGTTAGACGAAGATTGGTCTATATGCATTATCTAGATGCGGTGAATTTCGATGGTGGCAACAAACAAGCCGACCCATCTCAGGAAGCATTGAGTTATTTCTTAATTGAACAGTTATCCTCGCTCAATCGAGACGTAGCTCAATTCACTTTAGCTTTACCGTCTGAAACCGACAACGCATTGATCGGGCGAATGATTACATCTACTTGTTCGTGGTTGTATCGTGGTGTTGAGTGCGGTTATACGGGGCGAGCAGTAGCGGATGAGAAAGACCAACCGACAATAGACCCGAAAAAGGATAAGTGTAGCGGATTGCTGACTGGCTGCAAGCTAAGAAACAACACGCACAACTACGGTGGGTTTGTTAGCGTTGATAAGTTGGGGTAAGCGATGGACGGTAAACTACACAATGAAATAATCCGTTACTCAAAATCAAAAGAACCACAGGAAAGCTGTGGTTTTGTTGTTTTAGCGGGTAGCGAAAAAGTCTTTATACCTTGCGAAAACGTAGCAGAAGATAAGGGAAATCATTTTGAGATTACGCCAGAAGATTACATTAGCGCATCAGAGAAAGGCGAGATTGTGGCATTGGTTCACTCTCACCCACAAGGCGAGCCAAAGCTATCCCAATCAGACTTGCAAACACAATTATACAGCCAATTAGATTTTTGGTTAGTTTGCGATGAGAAAATTCATATTTTCCCGAAAATCCCATTTTTAATCGGTCGTGAGTTTAATCACGGTGAGATGGATTGTTACACGCTATTCAGGGACTTTTACCGTTTATCGGGTTATGAAATGCCTAATTTTGAGCGTGAAGATTATTGGTGGGAAGAGGGTGGAAATCTCTACTTAGACAACATCGAGAAACAAGGATTTGAGCAAGTTAAAGAGCCTCAAATTGGCGATGTAATTTTGATTAGTGTTGGGGCAAACGTGCCTAATCACGCTGCGATTTATGTTGGCGAACAAATGGTTCTTCATCACGCACCAAAACGATTATCTAAGCGTGATTTATACGATGGTTATTGGCTTAAACACACGCACAGCATTTGGAGACACAGAGAATGGTCAACGTTAGATTTTACGGCAGTCTTAAACAGTTTGGATCTGAATTTAGGCTAGATTGCAAAACACCCGCCGAAGTTATCCACGCCTTAACAAGCCAAATCCCAAAGCTAAGACAGTTTATTCAACAAGGCTTATTCACTGTAAGAGTGGGGCGAGATTATTTCGATAACCGCTATTTAGAGAAAGGATTGAGCCAAAAGTTAAAAGACGATGCAATCGTTCACTTCACTCCAACGCTAAAAGGCTCAAAGCGTGGCGGTTTATTTGGAGTGATTACTGGCGTGGCACTTATTGCAGGCGCTTTGGCTTTAGGCCCATTAGCTGGAGTAATTAGCGCAAATACCGCATGGATGGTTGGTGGGTTAGGTGCATCGTTATTGCTTGGCGGTGTAGCTCAGATGCTTACAAAAATGCCGTCAATGTCAACTGGCAAAGATGCCGACAAAAAACAATCAACCAGCTTTTCAAATCTCTCAAATATGGCGGCACAAGGGCGACCGATGCCTATAGCTTATGGTCGCATTAGGGTTGGTTCCTTAATCATCTCGCAAGGCGTAGAGACAATGGATATTGAGCGACAACCTCCAGAGGACAAGAGAGGGAAGTTGTTATTAAAATTTGGAAATAGGAGCTAGTAATGGGTAAAGGTGGCGGTGGCGGTCATACGCCTGTTGAAGCTAAAGAAACAAGCAGAAGTAAACAGCTTGTGAGAATAATTGACGTGGTTTCAGAGGGTGAAGTTGAGGGGCTTGCCGATGGAATGAAGTCAGTTTATTTTGATAATACTCCAGTTCAAAACAAAAATGGCTCCTATAACTTCAACAACGTTCAATTAGAGGGGAGAGTTGGTAGCCAAGCTCAAGATGTAATCGCTGGTTTTAACACTTCCGAAAAAGAGGTAAGCGTTGGAACTCAGGTTAGAAAGAATTTGCCGATTACACGAACCGTTACAGATAGCAAGGTTTCTCGGTTAAGACTAACAATCGGTGTTCAATCTCTATTTAGTCAGAATGAGAATGGCGACACAGGCGGAGCAACGGTAGAGCTTGTTATTACTATCGGCTCGCAATCTTATCCTGTTTCAATTAGTGGAAAATACAGCTCTCAATACTTACAACAACATACTTTTGACAATTTGCCTCAAGCTCCATTTACTGTAAAAGTAGAACGAGTAACGGAAGATAGCAAATCCCAAAGACTTCAAAATAATACAGTTTGGTCGAGTTACACTGAAATTATCGACACAGAGTTTACTTATCCAAATACAGCCTTAATTGGTGTGAAGTTTGACTCTGAGTATTTTAGCAATATCCCAACTCGCACCTATGACTTATTAGGCTTGAGAGTAAAAGTGCCGAGCAATTACGACACACGCACCAGAAAATATACTGGAATGTGGGACGGTACATTTAAAATTGATTGGACTGATAACCCAGCTTGGATTCTATACGATGTTGTAACAAGTAAGCGTTACGGATTAGGTAATAGACTTGGTGATTTTGGCGCCGATAAGTGGACTTTATATCAGGTCTCTCAATACTGTGACCAATTAGTCCCTGATGGTTTTGGTGGCCAAGAACCAAGATTTACTTGCAATGCTTGGCTAACTGAGCAGCGTTCTGCGTATGATGTGATTAATGACATCTGCTCAATCTTTCGAGCGATGCCAGTATGGAACGGTCAGCAACTAACGGTAGTAATGGATCGCCATTACGACCCAGTCTGGACATACACAAACGCAAACGTTGAGAAAGGCGAGTTTAATTATACTTTCTCGTCTAAAAAGTCTCGCCATAACGCCATTCAAGTTGAATACTCCGACAAAGATAACGGTTACGAGAAAGCGATTGAATATGTCTCTGATGATGAAGAAATTCGCAAGCACGGTTTAAATGTTAAAAAAATCACAGCGTTCGGCTGCACTTCTCGAGGGCAGGCGCACCGAACAGGCTTATGGCTGTTACAAACTGAGAAATTAGAGACAAAAACCGTTAGCTTTACGGTCGGCGCAGAGGGCTTAATGCATGTACCAGGTGACATTATTAAGGTTGCCGATACGTATTACGCAGGTACCAACGTTGGTGGTCGAGTTTTATATGTTAATGGTAAAAAAGTTACCTTAGATAGAGAAATATCGGTTAATGGTAATAGTTACTTTAGTTACATCAACCAAAATGCAAAACATCAAGACATTAAAATCATATCCGCCAACGGAGCGGAAGTTACTTTAGACCAAGAGCCAGCAGGACTAGAGGCTTACGGTGTTTGGTCGTTATCTACTCAACAGGTAACAAGCCAATTATTCAAGGCTATATCTGTAAAAGAAGAAACAAAAGGTAAATATACCATTACAGCCTTGCAGCACGAACCACAGAAAGAAGCGATTGTTGACAATGGGGCGAAGTTTGAGCCTAAAGCAACATCAATCCTTACTGTTCCACAGGTGAGTAACATTGGTGTAACGGTTAATCCTGACGGTAGTATTTCCTTTGCTGGCGATATTACTGGCGGTAACGGTGTTATTAAGTATGATTTCCGCATCTATAAAGATGGCGCATTATACGATGTTAGACTAGGTCAAACATCGCCAAATCTAAACTTAGATAGCCTAGAAAACGGTGAATATACCGTTGTAATCCTAGTTAAAAATGAGCGAGGCCAAGTACTAAGCGAAAGAACGCAAACCTTTGTTATTGATAAGCCTCCAGCGCCAACAGGCGTAAGAGTTACTGGTGGACTTGGAAATATCACAATCGAATGGGATTGGGTTAATGATGCCACAGCAACAGAGATATTTGTTAGCGAAACTGACGACATCAGAACAGCCACACGCTTAACAAAAGTTACAGCGAGAATGTACACGCACGAAGTTGGGGCTAAGAAAATTAGATACTACTGGCTAAGACATACTAGAGGCGTGAACGTTGGCCCATTTAGTCAACAAAGTGGCTTGCGTGGTGAAAGCTCTGTTGATATTGATGCAGAGTTAGAGGTTTTAAACAAAAAACTTTCTCAAAATATCGTTGACGAAGTAATAGACACCGCCTTGCCAGCTCGTAATCTTGACTTGATTAAAACAGTCAGCGGTTTAAACGTTGATGAATATCAAGGTCACAAGCAAGTTTATAACACCGCAGACGGCAAACTCTACACTTGGAATGGTAGTAAATATCTTGAGAACGGTATTGATGCAAGTGGCATCCGTATTAAAACAACGCAATTAGTTGGCACTTTACAGGCCGACCAAATTGGCGCAAACATAATCGGAGCTGGTGCGTTACAAGCTGGGGCGGTGCGAGCTGAACACATAGCGGCAACTCAAATAACGGGTGAAAAGCTCGCTTTGGGGCTTGGTGGCAATTTACTTAAAAATCCTTTATTTACTGGTAATTCTGAAGGTTGGCACGGTTTTGTTTACTACAATGAGGAAATCCGCAAATACTGGACGGAAGGTAGCGAGAGTGTGTGGTATGGAAATCTGCGTTATGACACAAATCAAGCTTACCGACCAAGGGATAGTAGATACACGAATGAAACATTTAGTTTTTCTAGATGGGTCGTGAATGGATTCTCGCAGTTAGCTGTTGATAGTAAAAACAATCAGCTTTGGGTGGATAACGCTCGAGTTCTGGTAAATGTTATTCCTGACAAAACCTATATCTTCTCTGCTTATGTTGGCTGCCATCATTGTGGCGGGTATTTAATAGCAGAAGAATATAGCTCAGACGGCACGCAATATCTTGGTTGGATTAATAATACTAAATTATTTGGCGAACGAGATCGGATATTGCTTAATGATGGCGAGGATATGGACGAGGCTTCATCATCACACTTTGCTAATGGCTTGGATGTGAATAATGCACATCGAGCTTTTGTTAAGTTTAAAGCCCCAAAATCAGGCGTTGTCTGCTTAATATTCCGAATCATGCGATTTGGTTACAAACAAGCATATCAAGACAACTATATGGCTAGAGCGATGCTTGAGGAGGTGAATCCAAATCAAAATACCCCTAGCCAGTGGCGAGAAACTTCAATAACCTCTATTGATGGTGGTTCGATTGTATCAAACTCAATCACCACTAAACAGCTTGGTGCGGATAGTGTAACAGCTAACAATATCGCAGTTGGTGCAGTAGCGGCTAAACATATTGCAGTAGGCAGTATTGGAGCGGAGCATATTGCCACACGGTCGCTAACCTCTGACAAGTTAAATGTTAATAGCCTTTCAGCTATTAGTACCAATATTGGCAGTATCAACGCTGGCGATATAACTGGCGTTAATATCCATGGTAATAACATATCAGGCGGAGCAATCAATGGTACAACAATTACTGGTTCAACGATAAACGGTAATGATATTAATGGTGGCACGATACGAGGCGCTAGACTGGAGGGTGTAACTGGTAAATTCACGGGATCGCTTGAGGTCAATCAGTTGATTGGTGGTAATCTGTGTGAAACGTTTATTGCTAATGCCTATATAGTTGGTGGGAGTTATCAATCAAGAATAAGGATAGCACCGTCTCCAGTTAGGAGGATTTTTTTCGTGGTTAATTCACACATAACTTTCACGGTAGAAGCAAATCAATCGCATGAGTATTACTATTGGCACACAGATAAAAAAGACCCTACAGAGCTTTTCAATATTGGCGTTGGTAAGAGAAACCCTGCCAAGTTATGCATCGTAGCATACGCAGTATCAAGCACGACAACAATGACACAAGTCTAGGAGTAAAAATGACAACATTTAACAAAATCTTAAATCCAATGTATTCAGCTATTGCTGTATACTCCAAACAAGAAGATGGCTCAATCAATGCCAAGTATGTATTAGGCACTGGCGAAGATAGTGACGGCTCCGTGACTAACTTCACGCCCATTATTTCTGATTATAAATGGATTGATGCAACAACAGCCAAAGAGCTAATGAAAAAGCCATTAACCAAAGATGACATTGGCAAAACTACAGAACAGATTGATTTAGAGCGAATTTACGCTTATCTGAAAGAAAACGGTCAAATCGTAATTTAATCAACCTTAACTGAAATCAACCGCACTTTGAGTAATCTTGGTGCGGTTTTTATTTGGAGCAAAGATGGAAAACATTGAGCTGGAAACAGTGCGTGGTGATGATGATGGGTGGACTTTTGAAATACTAGAAGATGACGAGCAGAAGAGTGATTTAACTGGTAGCAAGTTCGATATGTGGATTGAGCCGAAGAAAGGCGAAGTTATTAAATTATCAACCGAAACAGGTGAGATTACTGTAAGTGAAAATCTAGTAACCGTTACATTATCACACGACAAAACGCTAGGTGCGAAGTGGGAAACTGCAAGCTGGGATTTGCAGTGTACTAGCCAGCAAGGATTAATCAGAACGCTCGCAGGTGGTGAATTCACACTTATCCACGATATAACGGAGGCGAGATGATTATTAGATTAGTTAAACGTTCAAGACCTAACATCAAGGTTAAAGTGCGTTTAATAAAAGAAATTGGCGAGAGAAAGGAAAAAATCCCAACCCTCGAAGAATTGAAAGCATTTTATAGAATAGGAGCTTTATAGCATGGCAAGCCAAGAAATTACAACAGTTTTAACTGAGTTCGCAGAATTCTTAGGTCAGGAAGATAAGAAGCATAAAACTGCAATCGGAAACCTTGATGATTTAACAACAGAACAAAAAACATCACTAGTAGTAGCAATCAATGAGTTAAAACAATCCATTACAGCTTTATCTGGCAGTAGCGCTGGTATCAATGATAGCGCAACAGGCGATAGTTCAACCCTGTCAGCTAAAAAAATCCTTGAGTTACTCAATCAAGCAAAAACAGAGGCTAAAAGCGAAATCTTAGGTGGTAATGTTGCGGCAGAGTTGGACACTATCAAAGAGCTTGCTGATGCGTTAAATGGAATTAAAACTGGTGAAGATGGATTGAATAAACTCATCCAAAAAATCTCGCAAGCTAATGAGGCATTAACCGCGCTTAATCAGAAATTCACAACTCTAGACAGTGTGAATTTAAAAGAAGCTTATAACAGAGGTTACAATAAATAATGACATTTCAAACTGGCGTGACTGAATTCGCTGAATTTGTCGGCAGTGAAATTAGACGGATTGAAAAGAAAATTCCGACAGATGGTGATGGTCAATCTAGTGATTCAACGATCATTACTGGAAATGGACGACCAGATAAACCTGATACAACAGACGGAAAGATTACAGGTAGAGAGCCGAACGGGAGTTTTTATTACTCAACAAACGGCGCAGGCGTTGGGGCATACTTGTGGCAGAAACAAAACAACAAATGGATTGTTATATCAGGAGATACTGGCCCTAGACGAATGGGTAACTCTTCTGTGAATATTAAAGAGGGAGCTATTTATCTAAGACGAATGAATAACAGAGTTGAGTGTTCTTTCAATACAGGTCGATGGGACACTATCTCTTTTTATGGAAGCAGTAATCCTAAATTCACAAGGAAAAATCACGCCAAGCGAATGGATATTTTACCCCCTCCAAGAATACCAGTCGGCTTCCGTACACGCACACCTATTATGCTTCCATTTTATAGCGATGACGGTGATGAGGTTGCAGTAGTGTATGTTGCTAGTATAGGTGATAGAGCTTATATTGAATTAAGGTTCAGGGACAAAGTGCCAACAGCAGACCTTGATTATATGCGTATGCCTGTTATTAGTTGGATAACAGACGACCCATTCCCTGAAACTCTGCCTTAATCTAGAAGTTCAGCGACTTCTTCCACACTCGGGGCGTAATAGACATTTTATAATATCTGAATGTCTTTACGCCTTATTTTATGGCATTATTACAACCCTGTAACTTTCGTAGTTTCGGAAAAATATGTAAAGTTTCGGAAATAAACAATATTACAGACACGTAATAATCTGATTTTATTGATTTAAATTTGGTGTTTTTAAATTTGTGCGTTTTGACTTCAAACGTGCTTAATTTTTAGCTTGTGATAAGAACACCAATAATGTTGAATTATTGGTGTTTTTTCTTTTCGGGCAAAGTGCGGTCAAATTTGAAATCGTTTTAGGAGTATTTTCCAATGAAGATAGCCTTAGGCATTGAATATAACGGAAAACAATATTGTGGCTGGCAGCGACAAGAGAAAGTGCACAGTGTACAAGAAGAATTAGAAAAAGCGTTATCTTTCGTGGCAAATGAAAAAATTGAAGTGTTTTGTGCGGGCAGAACAGATTCTGGTGTTCATGGCACAGGACAAGTGGTGCATTTTGAAACTACAGCAGTTCGCCCCGAAAAAGCATGGGCATTTGGTACGAACGCGAATTTACCTGATGACATTTCAGTGAGTTGGGCAAAAGTGGTGGATGATGAATTTCACGCCCGTTTTTCGGCAACCGCGCGTCGTTATCGTTATATCTTGTATTGCAATAAATTACGTTCAGCCATTTTGCCGGAAGGGATTACCCATTGCCATTTAGATTTAGACGAAAAGAAAATGCACCAAGCGGGGCAGTTCTTATTGGGTGAAAATGATTTTTCCTCTTTCCGCGCGGCACAATGTCAATCAAATACCCCTTGGCGAAATGTGCATCATTTAAACGTGGTGCGAAAAGGGCGGTACGTTATTGTGGATATTCAAGCTAATGCTTTTGTGCATCATATGGTACGCAACATTGTGGGAAGCTTGATTGAAGTTGGTGCAGGCAATCAACCTGTTGAGTGGATGAAATGGTTGTTAGAGCAAAAAGATCGTAAATTAGCCTCGCCAACAGCGAAACCCGAAGGCCTGTATTTAGTCAATGTGATTTACCCTGAAAAATTTGCGATTCCACAGAAAAATTTAGGGCCATTGTTTTTAGAAGATAATCTCATCTGACTAGCAAATTTCGCTAAATTATGATTAAATACGCAAACTTTTCTAGTTAATAAAAAAGGTAAAAAATGAGCTGGATTGATAGAATTTTTAGCAAAGGAACCTCTTCCTCTGCATCACGTAAAGCTAACGTACCAGAAGGGGTTTGGACAAAATGTACCTCTTGTGAACAAGTTCTTTACGGTGAAGAAGTAAAACGTAATTTATATGTTTGTCCAAAATGCGGTCATCATATGCGTATTGATGCTCGTGAGCGCCTTTTAGCCTTGTTAGATGAAGGTTCAAGCCAAGAATTATCGGCTGATTTAGAACCAAAAGATATTCTTAAATTTAAAGATTTAAAAAAATATAAAGATCGTATCACTGCAGCTCAAAAAGAAACGGGCGAAAAAGATGCGTTAATTACAATGACCGGTACACTTTACAATATGCCTATGGTTGTTGCTGCTTCTAACTTTAGCTTCATGGGTGGCTCAATGGGATCGGTTGTGGGTGCAAAATTTGTGAAAGCGGCAGAAAAAGCAATGGAATTAAATTGTCCGTTTGTTTGTTTCTCTGCTAGTGGTGGTGCACGTATGCAAGAAGCACTTTTCTCCTTAATGCAAATGGCGAAAACCAGTGCGGTGTTAGCAAAAATGCGTGAAAAAGGCGTGCCGTTTATTTCGGTATTAACGGATCCAACATTAGGTGGCGTTTCAGCAAGTTTTGCCATGTTAGGTGATGTGAACATCGCTGAGCCAAAAGCATTAATTGGTTTTGCAGGTCCACGTGTTATCGAACAAACTGTACGTGAGAAATTGCCAGAAGGCTTCCAACGTAGTGAATTCTTACTTGAGAAAGGGGCGATTGATATGATCGTGAAACGTTCAGAAATGCGTTCAACCCTTGGAAACCTTTTAAGCAAACTCACCAATCAACCTTCACCTTTTGTTGAAGTAGAAGTTGTTGAAAATGCCTAATACAATGAATTTAAAAGCCACTTCGCCACTCGCTGAGTGGCTTTCTTATTTGGAAAACAGTCACTTCAAAGCGATTGATTTAGGGTTGGATCGTATTAAATCGGTGGCAGAAGAATTGGATCTTTTGAATCCCGCACCTTATGTGATCACGGTAGGGGGCACAAATGGTAAAGGCACGACTTGCCGTTTGCTCGAAACCATTTTGTTAAATCACGGTTTGCGTGTGGGTGTGTATTCTTCCCCTCATTTATTGCGTTATAACGAGCGGGTTCGTATTCAAAATCAAGACTTGCCGGATGAAATGCATACCGCCTCTTTTGATTTCATCGAAAAGCATAAAACGCAATCCCTCACTTATTTTGAATTTAGCACGTTGTCGGCTTTGCATTTATTCAAACAAGCGAAACTTGATGTTGTGATTCTTGAGGTAGGGCTTGGTGGGCGTTTGGACGCAACCAATATTGTCGATAATGATCTGGCCGTTATCACCAGTATCGATATTGATCATACGGATTTTCTAGGTTCAACACGTGAAGAAATTAGCTTTGAAAAAGCAGGTATTTTCCGCGCAAACAAACCGGTTGTAATTGGCGAACCCAATGTTCCGCAACCTATGTTAGAACAAGCGGAGAAATTACATTGCTACGTTTCACGTCGAGATGTTACTTGGTCGTTTAAAGCCAATGAGCAAACTTGGATGTGGCAGAGCAACAAAGTGCGGTTAGAAAATTTGCCGTTTTGCCAAATTCCATTAGCCAATGCAGCAACCGCTTTGGCGGCTGTTGAGCAATTACCTTTTGATATTTCTGTCGAGACCATTAAACGTTCATTAATTGAAGTGGAATTAGTTGGTCGTTTCCAACAATTGAAAGGTAATCAGCTAGAAAAACTGGCAGAACGCTTGAATGTCCCTTATTCACAGTTACCAAAAGTGATCATCGATGTGGGGCATAATCCTCATGCGGCAAAATATTTAGCCGAAAAATTGACCGCACTTAAAGCACAAATATCAGGTCGCATCATTGCTGTTTGCGGTATGCTGAAAGATAAAGATGCGGAGTCGGTGTTTAACCAACTGACATCTGTTATTGACCAATGGTATTGTGTCACATTAGGCGGTTACCGTGGTCAATCTGGCGATGACCTAAATGCAAAATTAACAACAGTTTGCCCATCAGCAAAAAGTGTTTCTGAAGATTTTGTAGCTGAAGGTGTACAAAGTGCGGTTAAAGAAGCGGGTAAAAATGACATTGTGCTGGTATTTGGATCCTTCCACACGGTAGGGGAATTTTTAGAATATTTAGCCTAATGGCGATGGAAAATAATAAAGGCTGGTTTTGACCAGCCTTTTGTTTTTTAAAGTATTTTGTGAAAGTAATCACTTAATTCTGAGTATTGGAATGTAAATCCGCAATCTAACAAATGTTTTGGATAGGCATTCTGACTGTCTAATAGAATGCAAGCGCGTTCACCGAGAAGAGAAGTGAGTAAAAATTGAGGCACTTGAGCAAAACAAGGACGATGTAATGCTTGACCTAATAATTGGTTGAATGTATTGTTTTTAACAGGATGTGGCGCAGTAAAATTAAATACACCTTCACAATCATTATGGTCAAGTAAGAAGAGAAGACCTTCTACCATATCCTCTAATGCAATCCAACTCCAATATTGCTCACCATTCCCTAATTTGCCGCCTAATCCGAAGCGATAGAGAGGAAGGATTTTGGCAAAAGCACCGCCATTTGGAGAAAGCACTAATCCCGTTCTGACTAAACAGACTCTTGTGTTGGCTTGTTTGGCTGCATTTTCCCAATCAATACAAAGTTGTGCGGTAAATTGACTACTTGGATACGAATTTTCGGTGAGTACATCTTCGCCACCGTCTCCATAAATTCCGGTTGCTGAACCTGAAATCAATACAGTCGGATGTTCACTTTGGTTAATGAGTTGAACAATCTGTTGGGTTAAATCAATACGACTGTGACGCAGTTTCTCTTTTTGTTGAACAGTCCATTTTTTATCAAAGATGGGTTCTCCAGCAAGATTTATGACCGCATCAAAGGCATTTAAGTCTTTGAGTGTTGAAAGTGCGGTCAAAAATTGTGGTGTTTTTTCAGGAAAAATAGTTTGGGCTTTTTCAATAGAGCGAGTTAATACAGTAACGCTATCGCCACGTGAAAGTAGTGATTCAACTAAGGGTTTCCCAACAAATCCGGTTCCACCGGTCACTAAGATATTCATTATAGATTGCTTTCAAAGAGCGTTTGAATTTGTCCTAAAAGCGATTTAATTGTTGTGTCTTTTGTTGGTGTCACAAAAATAGTGTCATCTCCCGCAATCGTGCCCAAAATACCTTCGGGTTTACCAATGGAATCCAATAAGCGAGCAATCAACTGCGCCGCACCTGGAGAGGTTTTAATGACGATAACGAAATCATTGTGATCAATATCCAAAACCAGATTTTTCAATGGACTGCTGGTGGCTGGGACACTTAATTCGCTTGGTAAGCAATACACCATTTCCATTTTCGTATTTCTAGCACGAACTGCACCAAATTTACTTAGCATGCGTGAAACTTTAGACTGGTTAATGCTTTGAAATCCTTGGTTTTTTAAGGCGTCAACAATTTCACTCTGAGAAGCAAATCGTTCTTGATGGAGCAGTTCTTTAAATGCTTTTGTTAATTGATCTGACATAGTTATTCTCATATAGGGGAATTTGCATAAGAATTGCATAAAAATTCATTTTAAGCAATTAAAATAAATTTACAGTTTGAAAAGTTTGAGCTAGATCTCATTATTGAATTTCTCTGTTTGTAATTTAATGGCTAAGACTTTAAAATTCTACCTAGTTAGGATTAATTAATACATGAGGAGTATTTTATGAAAGTTGCAGTATTAGGCGCAGCAGGCGGTATTGGTCAAGCATTAGCCTTATTACTTAAATTACAATTACCCGCTGAAAGTGAATTAGCACTTTATGATATTGCACCAGTGACACCAGGTGTGGCTAAAGATGTGAGTCATATTCCAACAGCGGTGAAAGTAGAAGGTTTTGCGGGAGAAGATCCAACACCTGCACTTAAAGGTGCTGATGTCGTTTTAATTTCTGCAGGGGTAGCACGTAAACCGGGTATGGATCGTTCAGATCTTTTCAATATTAATGCGGGTATCGTGCGTAACTTAATTGAACATGTTGCAAAAACTTGTCCAAAAGCTTGTGTAGGTATTATCACCAACCCTGTGAACACGACTGTTGCGATTGCTGCAGAAGTATTGAAAAAAGCGGGTGTTTACGACAAACGTAAATTATTCGGTGTCACTACTTTAGACGTGTTACGTTCTGAAACATTCGTATCTGAATTAAAAGGCTTAAATGTTTCTCGTACAAGCGTACCGGTAATTGGCGGCCACTCAGGTGTAACTATTCTTCCATTACTTTCACAAGTTCAATATGCTGAGTGGAAAGAAGAGGAAATTGCACCATTAACAAAACGTATCCAAAATGCAGGTACTGAAGTGGTTGAAGCAAAAGCAGGTGGCGGTTCTGCGACACTTTCTATGGCTCAAGCTGCGGCACGTTTTGCGCGTTCATTAGTGAAAGGCTTAAGTGGCGAAACTGTGGTTGAATGTACTTATGTAGAAGGTGATGGCAAATACGCACGTTTCTTCGCTCAACCAGTACGTTTAGGTAAAGAAGGTGTAGAAGAAATTTTACCAATCGGTACCTTAAGCAGATTTGAACAAGAAGCTTTAGAAGCAATGTTACCAACATTGCGTGCAGATATTGAATTAGGTGAAAAATTTATTAACGGTTAATTTAATTCTATTTCTAGAGAAGAGGAGCTGTATGCTCCTCTTTTTTTATACGAAAACGATTAAACATAAAAAAGTGAAGAAAAAGCGTGATTTAGCTCACAAATTTGAACATTGCTATTTGCAATATAAAGGACTTTGCCGTATTCTTAAATCACTAAAAACAAGTGCTATTTTTAAATAGCCGACATCTATTTTGCTTTCCGAGTAGTGCCCCAGTGGGGCACTTTTTTTTGCCTTATTTTTAGCCAAAGCATAAAAAAGTGCGGTCAAAAAACACTGGATTTTCTGACCGCACTTTTAAATGAATACTAAGCGAAAGAATTATTCAAACATTGCTGAAATAGATTCTTCATTGCTGATACGACGAATTGCTTCAGCAAGCATAGTTGAAAGAGTCAGCACGCGTACTTTACCAAGCGCTTTCATTTCAGGTGAAAGTGGCACAGTATCCGTTACCACGATTTCATCAATGGCATCGCTCGCTAAGTGTTGTGCTGCTGCACCAGAGAATACGGCGTGAGTTGCGTAAGCAAATACGCGTTTTGCACCGCGTTCTTTTAATGCTTCAGCCGCTTTACATAATGTACCACCTGTATCAATCATATCATCCACAAGGATACAATCACGATCTGCAACATCCCCGATAATATGCATAACTTGTGATACGTTTGCACGTGGACGACGTTTATCGATAATCGCCATCTCTGTATCATTTAATAATTTCGCTACTGCACGAGCACGAACAACACCACCGATATCCGGAGAAACAACGATAGGATTGACAAGATCCGTTTTCTTCAAGATGTCATCAAGTAAAACCGGTGAACCGAATACGTTATCAACTGGTACATCAAAGAAACCTTGGATTTGCTCTGCGTGTAAGTCACAAGTTAATACGCGGTCAATCCCTACAGTTGAAAGTAAATCTGCCACCACTTTTGCAGTGATTGGAACACGAGCAGAACGCACACGACGATCTTGACGAGCATAGCCAAAATAAGGAACAACGGCAGTAATACGGCCGGCAGATGCACGACGTAAAGCATCAACCATTACAATCAATTCCATCAGGTTGTCATTCGTTGGTGCACAAGTAGATTGAATAATAAACACGTCTGCACCACGCACATTTTCATTAATTTGCACTTGGATTTCACCATCGCTAAAGCGTCCAACAGTGGCATCGCCTAATGAAATGTAAAGACGTTCAGAAATCTTTTTCGCTAGCTCAGGCGTAGCATTTCCAGCAAAGAGTTTAATGTCTGGCATTTTATATAACCTCAGGTTGAGTGTAGATAGATTGGTTGGTCGAGAGTTGTTTCAACATCACATGTAATGGTGAAACGTTTAATCCTTTAGCAATAAAGCCGAAAAATTCCTTCGGTTTTTGTTGGAAAACAGCTTGTGCTGATTTTTCATCATCAAATTCAGCAAAAACGCAAGCCCCGGTTCCGGTTAATCTGGCTGGTGCATATTGTAGCAACCATAGTAGGGCTTTTTCAACTTCAGGATATTGAGTTCGCACGACTTTTTCGCAATCGTTTGCAAACGGTTGATTCAAAAGTTCGGCAAGGGATCTTTTTTCTGTATTGCGAGGCAAATCGGGATCACTAAAGACCACTGCAGTAGAAATCGCAGTTTCTGGTTTTAGTACCACATAATATTTTTCTTGAGGTTCACAGTATTGGATTTTTTCACCTACACCTTCTGCAAAAGCCGCTTGGCCATGAACAAAGATGGGCACATCAGCTCCGAGTTTTAGCCCAAGCTCAGCAAGTTCATCAATGGATAAATGGGTTTGCCATAAATAGTTTAAAGCAAGGAGGGTAGTTGCCGCATTGGATGAACCGCCACCAATACCCCCGCCCATTGGCAGAATTTTATCTAAATGAATTGTGGCACCGAGCGTACAGCCTGTTTTTTCCTGTAGTAGTGTCGCTGCACGATAGATTAAATTTTGTTCTAGAGGTAAGCCAGGAATTTCTGGTGTGATGTGGATTTGTTTATCTTGGCGAATATCAATGGTGAGCCAATCGCCGAAATCAAGAAATTGGAAAAGCGTTTGTAATTCGTGGTAGCCGTTTGGCAGTTTACCGTTTATATAGAGAAATAAATTGAGTTTTGCGGGGCTTGGAAAGCGGTTAGGCTTTCCAAGAGAAGTTGAAAGTGCGGTTGAAAAGTGATGTGTTTTCATTAGAACGCCCATTCATCCACACGAATTTTTAGGGTTTGTGATGTACTTTTATTCTTTAACAGAATATTTTCAGGCATCGAATTATCTGGATGATAGCTTAGATAATCAGCTGTCCAAATCGAACCATCAAGCGGGTAGCTAAATTCGGATAAAAGATGATTAGTTCCAACTTGATAATCCGCGTTATCCGCTGGCTGACCTTTTAACCAATAAGATAAATGCTCTAATGGCACATCCATTCCGATGATTTCGCGTAACAATAATTTGGCGTTTTTATCCGATTGTTGGTTGCCTTTATTATCTGAAATGGTCATGCCATTTGGATGCATTTCCATGGTTAGCGTTGTTTTGCTGATCAGAGAATAAAGTTTTAACTTATAGGCTTTCGGGTTTTGATATTGCCATTCAAAGCGGCTCGAAAAACGCTCTTGTGGACTGATATAACCAATTTGTCCTTTGGTGCTATAAGATTGAATTTGTTTGATTTTTTTGAGGTGCTGTTGCCACGTAATATCGTTTTTATCGATATGTTGAACATCGGTTGGGCGCTCTGCATCAAGAGTACAAGCGGATA
>ERZ1673737.2261-NODE-2261-length-16490-cov-3.918528_pt1 | contig 16490 bp, 10 predicted proteins | sample MGYA00580211_ERZ1673737 | MGnify/ENA primary metagenome ERZ1673737 (study PRJEB41218, sample SAMN15661789) | gut metagenome | host: Homo sapiens | place: Canada: London | collected 2015-08-20/2019-03-30 | study: EMG produced TPA metagenomics assembly of... | reverse complement strand
ATGCAGCAAATTTCGTAAACGGCGAAAAAGGAAAAAATGGCGCGGTATATGCTGAACGCCATGCATTCTGCCTGGAGTCCCAGTATTGCCCGAACGCGGTCAACGATACCCATTTCGCACAGCCTTTCCTGAAAGCAGGAGAGAAGTACGACACAAAAACAGTATATCGTTTTCTGGTAAAATAATTAATTTATAAACAGGATAGAAGGATTCTGTACCCGTTAATTGAGGGTATGGGATCCTTTTTGTGTATTTCCTATGACTTTCGTCCACAAAAAACAGTTCGTGGGATCTTAGAGCGTGTCTGAAAAATCATTTCCAGACACGCTCTAGCGGTAAACAGCAACGTCACAAATTTTGACTGAAAACATAACAAGTCCGGCCGGATAATTTTCAGAAAAATGCCATATACTGAGATATGGAAAAAAATGGTGAAACATATAAAAATATTCCATGGAGATGGATATGGACGATTGCAGGTGCTGTGATAATTTTTCTGGTGATGTTTCTGCCGGGAATATGGGAAGGAGAACAGAGGGAGGAAGAAAAAAAGTATCTTGAAAAACTGCAGGCAGAGCAACAGATGGCAGAAGCAAAGAACACTCGAAAAAAAATGGAACAACAGCAGAAAAGAAATGAGGAGATAGATAATCCGACTACATCATTGACAAATATGGAACAAGAAAAAAATACGGAAAGAAAACAGACGATAATTCGTGTATTGATTTCTGTTGACGGAACTGAGCAGTATCTTCATTCGGATGTGAGGATATCCTGTCCGGCACCCTACTTGGTAAAAGGGGATATAACAGTGCAGCAGGAGGCTGGCACAGAACTCTGTTTATCAGAACGGATGCAGCCTGGGCAGACAGTTATTGTGGAAGCACCGGACACAATGTCACTGACTTTGAATTCTGTCAGAAGAAGTCAGGGCGCGCCGGCATATCAGGGTATTCTGGAAGTGACGAGAGAGGAACAAGGTTTTCGAGTGATCAACCAGGTTGATCTGGAATCTTATCTGAAAGGAGTTGTGCCGAGTGAGATGCCTGCGGATGCCCCGGCAGAAGCACTCTGTGCACAGGCAGTTTGCGCACGAACATATGCAGTACGGCAGATTAGAGAAGAACGAATGAAAGAGTGGGATGCGGATGTGGACGATACTGTTTCCTGTCAGGTGTATAACAACATTTCCGAACAGGCGGCAAGCAGTCAGGCGGTGGATGCTACCAGGGGGATGATAATACTCAGTGATGGAAAACCGATTGAAGCATATTTTTTTTCGACTTCCTGGGGTTGCACCGATACAGATGAAGTATGGAACGCGAAAAAAAGCGCTCCATATCTTAGGAGCATTGCAGTGAGTCACAAGGCTGTGGAAACCATGGTGAACGGTACCTTGCAGCCGGAAATGACAGAACAGTCGTTTCGGGAACGAATTTTGCAGAGGGATGCAGGAGATTATGAAAAAGAAGATGTCTGGTATCGATGGAAAGTCTGCATTCCATGGGAAATGCTGAAAGAACGCAGCGAAAGTAAATGGCCTCAGCTTGGTGCATTTACCGGCTTATCCATACAGGGAAGAAATCCCGGTGGAGGAGTAAAAACACTGGAGATTCAGGGAGAGAATCAAAACGCAACACTTGAAAACGAATATGCGATCCGAAAATTCTTATCGATAAAAGGGCTGTCTGTAAGCAGAAATGATGGAAGTGTCTGTGATACGATGGAATTACTGCCAAGTGCCTGTTTTATAGTCGATTTCAGGAAAGAACAGGGAGCGGGTACATTTGTCTTTACCGGTGGAGGTTATGGGCATGGTGTGGGGATGAGTCAGAACGGAGCAAAGCATCTTGCAGAAAATGGTCTTGGCTGGCGGGACATTCTGCAGATTTTCTATCAGAATATTACTATAGAAAACTTGCAAGAATTCTGAAAAAATAGTATGATAAAAATAATTATGTAAAAACCAGATATTGTGCAGAAAGGAAAGCAAAATGAAAAAGTTTATAAAAATCATGACCGGATTCATGAACCGCATGGCTCAGGATCATGTGAGCGCATTTGCCGCACAGGCAGCCTTCTTTATTTTGATGTCCTTTGTGCCCTTTTTGATGCTTCTGCTTCCACTGGTAACGTATGTCTCTATTACAAAAGATATGGTAGTGGAGATTCTTTTGCAGATTATGCCGGATGCGGGAGATTTTCGAAGTTTTCTTTTTAGTATTATTCAGGAGGTCTATGACAAATCAACAGCAATTGTACCAATCAGTGCGGTTTTTACCCTCTGGAGTGCGGGGAAAGGCCTGCAGGGACTGACGAATGGGGTCAATGCGATTTATCATGTAAAAGAGACGAGAAATTATGTGGTGACAAGGATAAGGTCTGCTCTGTATACACTGATCTTTATTCTTGCTGTTATCAGCAGCCTGATTCTTCTGGTATTCGGTAACAGTATTCAGAAACTTCTTACAAAGTACATTCCGACGCTTGCCAAAGTCACTGCCTATGTCATTGGTATGCGTACAGCAGTTTCACTTGTTGTACTGGCACTGATTTTCCTGATGATCTATAAATTTCTGCCGAACAGAAAGACTTCTTTTCGGAGTCAGATACCGGGAGCGGTGGTCTCGGCGGTGGCGTGGTCACTGTTTTCCCTTGGATTTTCTGTCTATCTGGATTATTACGATGGATTTTCCAACATGTACGGAAGTCTGACGACGATTATTCTGGTTCTTTTGTGGTTATATTTTTGTATGTATATTGTTCTGATCGGGGCGGAAATCAATGCTTATTTTGAAGAACGCCTTCGCAGGCTGCATCAAATGGCAAGCGAGCTTATTCGCAGCGAGTACCAGGGACTGTTAAAAGGAATCCGGGAAAATGATACAGAAGGAAAGAAAATGACAGAAAAGGAAACGACAGAAAAGAAAGAATTGTAGAAGTTACTGAAAATGAACGGAACAGTAACAGGGGTAAATACCAAAGAGGGTATGAAGTAGGAATAAAGCGGAAATAAAACTTGACAGATAAGCGGATCCATACTATAATTTATGCCGAAAGAAAAAAGCTGAGAAAGTGTCAGTAGATATATATTTTCTTACAGAGAGAAGGAGTCACCGGCTGCGAGCTCCTTTAAGTTCAGATATATATTGAGATTCCCACTGGAGCTTCTTCTCCGAAAGACAAGTAAGAGAAGACGTATAGACGCGTTAAGTCTTAATGAGTGTCCGTTAATATTTTAATCGGAAATCAGGGTGGTACCGCGAGATGATATAATTGCCTCGTCCCTCCAGTAATCTGGAAGGGCGAGGCTTTTTTTGCGAAAACGAATAAAAATCGCGTAGCGTATTTTACCCGTTGCATTGTGCTATCCCCAACAAATAGAAAAGGAGAACTGCCATGAGTAATAGTATCAAAGAAACATTACAGGCGATTCTGGATGAAGCTTCTGAGAAGATTGAACAGTCAGACGCCCTGGACAAACTGAATGATGTAAGAGTAAATTTCCTTGGTAAAAAAGGACAGCTTACTTCTGTGCTGAAAAGTATGAAGGATGTAGCTCCGGAAGATCGTCCGAAAGTAGGGCAGATGGTGAATGAAGCCAGGGCAAAAATTGAAACTATGATGGAGGAGACAAAAACCCGTCTGGAGAAAGAACTGCGGGAAGCAAAGATGGCAGCAGAAGTAATCGATGTCACACTGCCTGCAAAAAAAGCAAACGTTGGTCATCGTCATCCGAATACCATTGCACTGGAAGAAGTAGAAAGAATTTTTATCGGTATGGGTTATGAAGTTGTGGAAGGACCGGAAGTTGAGTACGCAGATTACAACTTCACCAAACTGAATATTCCGGAAGATCATCCGGCTCGTGACGAACAGGATACTTTCTTTATCACAGACAGCATTCTGCTTCGTTCCCAGACTTCTCCGGTTCAGGCGAGAACCATGGAAGAAGGGAAACTGCCGATTCGTATGATCGCACCGGGACGTGTATTCCGTTCTGACGAAGTAGATGCAACCCATTCTCCTTCCTTCCATCAGATCGAAGGTCTGGTAATCGACAAACATATTACTTTCTCTGACCTGAAAGGTACACTGGAAGAATTTGCAAAAGAACTGTTCGGACCGGAAACAAAAACAAAATTCCGTCCGCATCATTTTCCATTTACAGAGCCGAGTGCAGAGGTTGATGTATCCTGTTTCAAGTGCGGTGGCAAAGGATGTCGTTTTTGTAAAGGATCCGGTTGGATCGAGATCCTTGGCTGTGGTATGGTTCATCCGCATGTACTTGAGATGTGTGGCATCGATCCGAAAGAATATACCGGTTTTGCTTTTGGTGTAGGTCTGGAGCGTATCGCACTTCTGAAATACGAGATCGATGACATGCGCCTTCTGTATGAAAATGACTACAGATTCTTAAAACAGTTCTAGGAGGATTAAAAGAATGAATACATCTTTATCATGGATTAAAATGTTTGTCCCGGATCTGGACGTCACAGCTCAGGAATATACAGATGCGATGACACTGTCCGGAACAAAAGTTGAAGGATATGAATTACTGGATGCCGATCTGGAAAACATCGTGATCGGACAGATTGAAAAGATTGAGAAACATCCGGATGCAGATAAACTGATCATCTGCCAGGTAAATGTAGGCAATGAAGTAACACAGATCGTTACCGGCGCTCCAAATGTAAAAGAAGGAGACAAAGTTCCGGTTGTTCTTCCGGGAGGAAGAGTTGCAGGTGGACACGACGGTAAGAAAACTCCGGGCGGAATCAAGATCAAAGCCGGAAAATTGCGTGGTGTGGATTCCTACGGTATGATGTGTTCCATCGAAGAACTTGGCTCCACAAGAGAAATGTATCCGGAAGCTCCGGAATACGGAATCTATATTTTCCCGGAAGATGCCACGGTCGGTGCGAGTGCAATCGAGGCACTGGGACTGAACGATGCGGTGATTGAATATGAGATCACTTCCAACCGTGTAGATTGCTACGGTGTACTGGGGATCGCAAGAGAAGCAGCAGCTACTTTCCGTAAAGAATTTGTTCCGCCGGTTGTAACAGCTACCGGTAATGACGAAGATGTCAATGATTATGTGAAAGTAACCGTAGAAGACAAAGATCTCTGCCCGCGTTACTGCGCAAGAGTCGTAAAAAATGTAAAAATCGGTCCGTCCCCGAAATGGATGCAGAGATGTCTGGCTGCCAACGGCATCCGCCCGATCAACAACCTGGTAGATATCACAAACTATGTCATGGAAGAATATGGTCAGCCGATGCATGCCTATGATCTGGATATGATCGCAAATCATGAGATCCATGTACGCCGTGCCGGAAAAGACGAAAAATTTGTTACTCTTGACGGTCAGGAACGCCAGATGGATGAAAACGTTTTGATGATCTGTGACGGAGAAAAATCTATCGGTATCGCAGGTATCATGGGCGGAGAAAATTCCATGATCACAGACAATGTAAAAACAGTTCTGTTTGAAGCAGCATGCTTTGACGGTCCGAATATCCGTCTGTCTGCAAAGAGAATCGGACTTCGTACAGATGCTTCCGGAAAATTTGAAAAAGGTCTGGATCCGAACAATGCACTGGCAGCCATCGACCGTGCCTGCCAGCTGATGGAAGAACTGGGAGCCGGTGAAGTTGTTGGTGGTGTGGCTGATGTATATACCAAGAAAAAAGAACCTGTAAGAGTACCGTTTGAACCGGAAAAAATCAACAGCCTTCTGGGAACTGATATCTCCAAAGAAGATATGCTGGAGTACCTGTCCAGGGTAGAACTGGCTTACGATGAAACAACCAACGAGATTGTTGCTCCGACCTTCCGTCATGATATCTTCCGTACTGCAGATATCGCAGAAGAAGTTGCCCGTTTCTACGGATATGACAATATTCCGACCACACTGCCAAGTGGTGAGGCAACAACAGGAAAACTGCCATTTAAATTAAGGATCGAAGAAGTGGCAAGAGATGTGGCTGAGTACTGTGGATTCTCCCAGGGATACTGCTATTCTTTCGAAAGCCCGAAGGTATTTGACAAACTGCAGATTCCGGCAGGAGATGAACTGAGAAAAGCAATCACCATTTCCAACCCGCTGGGTGAAGATTTCAGTATCATGAGCGGCAGGTTCCTGATGGAACGTTCGTGCAACACTTTGTGGACGGTTAGGGGAAGCTTTGAAATCCAGCCCTTACGTAGACTTAGGCTCGAGCGCTCTCGCGAGAGTCTTAGTCGAAATTAGGGATTAGTTCAAAGTTCCCCTGCCCACATTGCACGAATGTTCCATCAGGAACCTGCCGCGTCACTTTTTGCATCTTATTTGCCTGAATGTTCCATCCGGGATCTGGCGCGTCCCTTTTTTGCATATCCTATCTACACGTTACAAAACTGACTCTGATGCAGCTGTGCATAGAACCCTTTCTTCTCCAGCAGGTCCTCATGCTTGCCGGTCTCCAGAATATGTCCGTCCTTCATAACCAGAATCACATCCGATTCCTTAATGGTAGACAGCCGGTGTGCCACCACAAAACTCGTCCGTCCCTCCATCAGTTTCTGGAATGCTTTCTGGATACGGATCTCTGTCATCGTATCGATGGAAGATGTCGCCTCGTCCAGAATCAGTACCGGCGGTTTTAGTAACATCAGTCTGGCGATACAAAGCAGCTGTTTCTGTCCCTGTGACAGGCTTCCGCCGTCCTCACCCATCACCGTGTCATATCCTTTCGAAAGACGTTTGATAAAACTGTGGGCATGAGCCTGTTTTGCTGCTTCGATCACTTCCTCCCTTGTGGCATCCGGTTTTCCGTAAGAGATATTATCCCGGATCGTACCCGTTTTCAGCCAGGTTTCCTGAAGCACCATTCCGTAACTGGAACGGAGACTTTCCCAGGTCAGCTCCTGAATCGGTACACCATCCAGTGTGATCTTTCCTTTATTTACATCATAAAAACGCATCAGCAGATTGATTACTGTCGTCTTACCACATCCGGTCGGACCCACAATTGCCACCCGCTGTCCCGGTTTTACTTCCAGATTCATATGTTCGATCAGTGGCACCTCACTGGTGTAAGAAAAGCTTACATCCTCAAATCTCACGCGGCCCTCCACCTGATCCAGCGTCTTAGCATCTGCCGCATTCTCCGGTACCGGTTCTTCGTCCAGAAAATGAAAGATTCTTCCCGCACATGCCAGCGCGTTCTGAAGTTCTGTCACCACGCCGGAGATCTCGTTAAACGGCTTGGTATACTGATTGGCATAATTCAAAAAACTACTCAGCTGACCAACGGTAATTCTTCCCTGGATCGCGGAAAATGCACCGAAAATACCAACGCCCGTATATACCAGTCCGTTGACAAAGCGGGTGGAAGGATTAGTAATGGAAGAGAAGAAGGTCGCTTTCAGGCTGCAGGACTGCAGTCTCTGGTTAATATCATCAAACTGTTCCTCCGCCTCTTTTTCATAGGCAAATGCTTTAACCACTTTCTGGTTTCCCACCATTTCTTCTACCAGAGAAGTCATCTCTGCTCTCGTCTCAGACTGCAGACGGAACATGGTAAATGTACGTTTTGCGATAAAGTTTGCCACGAAAAAAGATAACGGCGTGATCAATACCACGATCAGCGTGATTCTTCCATCGATGGATATCATAAATCCCAGTGTTCCGAGAATCGTCATCACACCGGAAAACAGCTGGGTAAATCCCATTAAAAGACCGTCGGAAAACTGATCCACATCTGTGGAAATTCTGCTGATCGCATCACCCGGCTGGTGCGCGTCCATATAACGGAGCGGAAGAATTTCCATATGGGCAAATACCCGTCTGCGGATATCATCTACGATCTTGTATGTCATTTTATTGGTCAGAAGACTCATCACCCACTGAGATATCGCAGAGATTGCAGTCACCACTGCCAGCTGGAGCAGCACCAGTTTCAGATCCGGGAAGCTTACCAACCCCTTCTCTATCATACAGTCCACACCTTTACCAATCAGGATGGGCGAATACAGGGTAGCTGCTACTGTGACTGCCGCCAGTACCAGAATACTGACCACCAGATACGTGTACGGGCGAATCAGTTTCAGGACACGGTTTATGGTCTTTTTGTTTTTCATAACTGTGCTACCTCCTGACTGGAAAACTGTGACATACAGATCTCCTTATATACATTACAATTCTTCAATAATTCCTCATGAGTTCCTTTCCCCACAAGTTTTCCGTCATCCAGCACCAGAATCTGATCTGCATTTTTGATGGTTGCCGCACGCTGGGATACCAGGAATACCGTTGCATTTCCGGTACTTTCTTTAATGGATCTTCGCAGAGCCGCATCTGTTGCAAAGTCCAGTGCGGAAGCACTGTCGTCAAGAATCAGAATCTCCGGTTCCCCGACCAGTGCCCGTGCAATGGTCAGCCGCTGTCTTTGTCCTCCGGAAAAGTTTCTTCCACCGGTCTCTACTTTTTCATCCAGCCCTTTCTGTTTCTTCTTCACCACTTCTTCCGCCTGCGCGATCTGCAGGGCTTTCCACAGTTCTCTCTCTTTCGCATCTTTTTTACGCCACTGAAGATTACTTCGGATGGTTCCCAGGAACAGAACTGCTTTCTGTGGAACCACACCAATCTTCTCACGCAGATGCCGGAAAGTATAAGCTTTCACATCCTGACCGTCTACAGTAACCGAACCTTTTGTAGCGTCGTAGAACCGTGGAATCAGATTAACCAGTGTGGACTTTCCGGATCCGGTACCGCCGATGATTCCAACCGTTTCTCCCGGCATTGCCGAAAAACTGATATCTGCCAGAGAAGCTTCCTGCGCCCCACCATAAGTAAAAGTCACATGGTCAAACACGACTCTCGGTTTCCCGCTTTCCTGCGCATTTTTTTCTTCAGTGCCCTCTTTCATGGAACTGTTTACCTGGAAAACTTCATTAATGCGTATCGCACAAGCCAGTGCTCTTGTTACAGCAACAATCAGGTTCGCCAGTGCAACCAGCGCCAGCAGAATCTGATTCATATAATTGACCAGCGCCACAATCTGTCCCTGGGATACGCTGCCGATCTGTACCTGCCAGCCGCCAAACCATAGGATACACAGGATCGCGATATTGACCATCACATAGGTGATCGGATTCATCAGTGCAGAAATCTTACCGGCATACAGCTGTGTATTTTTCAGGTTGCCGCTGATTTCATTAAACTGTTCCGTCTCATCTTTTTCCCTGGAAAATGCACGTACCACTCTGGCACCTACATAATTTTCTCTCGTATGAAGCACGATCTGATCCAAAATACTCTGTACTTTTTTATAGATCGGTACAGTGATACGCATAATCAGATAAATTGCCAGTCCGATTAACGGTACTGCAATCAGGAAAATGATCGTCAGTTTTGCGCTGATAGTAAAAGCCATCACAACTGCTCCGATGACGATGAACGGAGAACGCAGGAACAGACGGAGCATCATATTGACACCGGTCTGCGCCTGGTTGATATCACTGGTCATACGGGTGATCAGTGTCGGCGTTCCGATCTGATCCAGTTCGTTATAGCTCAGGCTGTTGATGTGTCCAAACAGTGCCTTTCTCAGTGCCGTTCCAAATCCCATCGCCGCCTTTGCAGCAAAATACTGCGCCGTCAGGGAACACACCAGTCCCAGCACGCCCAGTGCGATCATCAGCGCGCACATTCTCCAGATATACGGCTTGTCGCCATTCTGGATACCGACATCGATGATGGTTGCCATAACGATCGGAACCAGCAATTCAAAACTGGCTTCCAGCATTTTAAACAGCGGTGCAATAATCGACTCTTTTTTATACGCTTTCAGATACTGAAGCATCTGTTTCATCTTCGTTTTCCTCCTGCTCTTCTTCGATTTTCGGAGGAACAAGCATTCTCTGGAAAGTATCTGTCAGCCAGCGCAGTCGTCCGATGATATCCTCACGGAACTCGCCCGGAAGCATCCTCCATTTCCAGTTTTCCCCCAGTGTGGATGGATGATTCATTCTTCCTTCGCTGCCACAGCACAACAGATCCCACATCGGAATCACTGCCAGATCGGCAACGCTGGCTTCTGCCGCCCGGATAAAATCCCACGGGATGTCTTCCCACGGGCGGTCATAATTATTCAGATATGCTTTGGAGTACTCTCTCGCCCAGTCGTTCATGCCATAATACCATGCCTTTGTCGTATCGTTGTCGTGAGTTCCTGTATATACGACGCAGTTTTTCTTATAGCGATGCGGCAGATAAAAGTTTGTATTACCGGAATCAAAAGCAAATTGCAGGACTTTCATCCCCGGATATCCTGTCTCGTCCATCAGATCAAAAACTTTCTCATCCAAAGTTCCAAGATCTTCCGCGATCACATCCATATCTCCCAGTGCTTTTTCCATCGCCCGGAACAGATCGATGCCAGGACCTTCCTTCCATTCTCCTTCCAATGCATTTTCTGCGTCCGCCGGAATCGCATAATACTCTGCAAATCCACGAAAATGATCGATGCGCACGGTATCGTATAATACAAGACTTCTCTTCATACGCTGAATCCACCATTTGTATCCGGTTTTTTTCTGTGTTTTCCAGTCATACAACGGATTGCCCCACATCTGGCCGTCCGCTGAAAATGCATCCGGGGGACAGCCTGCAATAGCACTTGGCACACCATTCTCGTCCATCTGGAACATCATCGGATTCGCCCATGCATCCGCACTGTCAATAGCCACATAGATTGGAAGATCTCCGATAATGGTGATTCCCTTCTTATTAGCATATGCTTTCAGTTTGTTCCACTGACAGTCAAACTCATATTCCAGAAACTGGTAGTATTCCATCTCTTTTTCCAGCTCTTTTTTCTTATTCTGCACTTCTTTAGAATCACTTTTTCGCAGTTCTTCCGGCCAGGTTGTCCACAGTGCACCGTTCTGGCTGTCCTTGATAGCACGGAACAGACAGTACGGTTCCAGCCATTCCTGCTCTTTTTTACAGAAAGCATAAAATTTATCATCTGCATCAAAACGCCCGTACGCTTTTCTCAAAATCTCATTTTTTGAAAAGTAGATTCTTTCATAATCTACAAATCTCGGATCCCCTCCCCACTGCAGCTGTTCACATTCTTCTTTAAAAAGGAGACCTTCTTCCACCAGCATATCCAGATCGATAAAGTACGGATTACCTGCGAATGTGGAAAACGGCGGATACGGAGAATCTCCATATCCGGTAGGTCCTAATGGAAGGACCTGCCATTTTGACTGGCCTGCACGCTCCAGGCAGTCCACAAATTCATATGCCTCTTTCGAAAAGCAACCGATCCCATATCTGGACGGCAAAGAAGAAACAGGCATCAACACACCACTTGCTCTCATTTGTATACCCTCCCTGTGTATTCTCTTACTAACATTAGCACATCACTTCTTTCTTTTCAAGCAATCCCATAATTTTGCCTGTTTTTCTAACAATTAAAAAAATTTAATTTTTTTCAAAAAAAGTGTTGACATTTGACTAACTCTCCCTTATAATAGGCTTTGTTGTGAGGGACAACCGAACAACACAAACAAAAATGTGCGTTTAGCTCAGCTGGATAGAGCGTTTGGCTACGGACCAAAAGGCCGGGGGTTCGAATCCTCTAACGCACGCTTAACCGTCAGAATTTGATTCTGGCGGTTTTTGTTTTATCATTTCAAAAAAGCAGTTCCTCGGATTATTTATAAGATCCCATGTCAAAAAATCAATAAATCGTTTGATTTTTCTACAATTCTATTGATTTTTTTCACCCCTTTCTTTATACTAGAATGTGTTGGAGATGGGGTTTTCTGTATGAAACTACGTAACTGTTCAGTACCTTCACAGTTGCGAGCCAAAATGCATAAAAAATCACCTTCGGTGATGGCATTTTGGCTTGTATGTCTCGGGATTTTGACATATTCATGTCAAAACACCTCGTGGAACAGTGGCTACTGAATAGTTACGAAACTACTATAGAATATGTAATTTTACGGAGGATAGAAATATGTATGGATTGACACCCAGGGAAGAACAGATTATGAATACCATATGGAACATGGATCATCCTTGTCTGATTTCGGAAATATTAAAAGCATCACCTGCTTTAAAAAGAAATACGGTAGCTCCCGCACTGGTTGTCCTTGAAAATAAAGGTTATCTGAAAGTTGATTCGATTGGGAAATCTTATACAAGAACCGGTAAAGCATATGTTGCTGCCATTTCAAAAGAAGCCTATAAAGAACAGCAGGCATTCTTAAATGCCATTTCTCAAAGCCGTGATACTGAAACAGGAGTTCTTAATTTTCTTGCCGCCTATGTAAAATCAAAAAATATGAGTGCTGATTTTCCACAGCGAATCCGGGAAATTCTTGAACATTACTAATACCCCTTTGTTGTTTCACCGCGTATCAGACCACATGATCTGCTTTTCAAAAATAAAATATGAATTTTCATATACACCAGGTAATCTCTCGTTACCTGGTGTTTTATGTTTTCCGTAAAATCAAAATTGGTCCACCGGGCCAGTTATTGATATGCAACGTAAGAACAAAGAATGTGCCAAGGCACATTCTCGCATCTGCGGCGGTCGCTTGCAGCATCTACCTTATACACCGAAGTGCGCATCCTCGCGGAACGTTTTTTGCTTTACAGGAACACAATTTCCTGTAAAACAAAAAACTGTCCGTAAACATTTCGGTCTACGGACAGTTTTCTATTATATAATTATACGTTTGGGTCTGTTGGATCCCAATCCTGACCTGCCGGAATCTTAATTGTTGCCGGTTTATCAAACAGCATTGCTGCTGTATCAGAAATTGTTACTGTGGTTCCAAGTGCACAATTATCATAGATCCATTTTGCATCTCTTACGCAGAGTCGCACACATCCATGAGATGCCGGCTGACCAAGCATATTATAGTTACCGGCACTCAGATTGTGACTGGTCATGTTAGAACCAGCTACAGAGTGGAATAATACACCACCTACGATTCTTGTACAATACTGACCATAAGATGGTCCCATCAGGGTATGCCAACGATATTTTGCAGGTGTTGTAAACGTACCTGTCGGTGTTGGTGTGCCTGGCAGTCCAACAGAACATGTAAATGTTTTTACCGGAATATCGTATTTTCCTGTTTCACTCTTTGCATATACCATTACCTGACATGCTACACGGTTTACAGTAATATAGTAGGAAGACTGACGTCCGATGACGCTGTCAAGATCCTGTACCATTGCTCCTGCAGCATTGAAATAATATTTGTAACCATTGATACGTTTCCAACCGGTTGCCATTGCTCCGTTCGATTCAAAATAATACCAGCTGCCTTTGATTCTCAGCCATCTGTTTGCAACTCTGTTTCCATTACTGTCTGCATAATACCAAGTATTTCCTACCTGCTGCCAGCCGGCTCCACCAGTACCTGCTGTTGTCCCAGCACTGCTTCCATATCCAGGAACCCATTTTCCATCAGCACCTACCCAATAAGAACCGATCCATGTATTGGTTGCCATTGCTCCGCTTCCTGTCACATAATAGTTGCCGATCCAACGATTTGCTGCCATTGCTCCGCTTCCATCCATATAATACCAGTTGTTTCCTACTTTTACCCAACCAGTCTGCATTGTTCCGTCAGAATTACTGTAGTACCAGTTTCCACCAACTACATACCAACCGGTCGCCATTGCTCCACTTCCTGTCAGATAATACCAACCACTGGCTGTTTTAACCCAACCGGTCTGCATCGCTCCGCTTCCATTCATATAATACCAGGTATTTCCTACTTTTGCCCAACCGGTTGCCATAGAACCATCGGCATTCAGATAATACCAGCCGCTCGGACGACTCAGCCAGCCACTGTAAATAGAACCATTGGAATTCATCCAGTACCACTTACCGCCGATCACATTCCATCCCGGATTGCCTACCATAGCTCCGCTTCCGTCGCTGTAGTACAGACCGCCGTTTGCATCACGGAAAAATCCGGTCTTCATAACACCGGTACTAGTTTCCATATAGTACCATTTACCATTGATTACTCTCCAGCCTTTTGCCGGTGCTTCGTTTTCGTACCAGTACCAATTGCCATCAATCTTCTGCCAGCCATTACCAAGCACCTGTGTTGCAGTTCCCTTTGCCGCATCAAACATATACTCTTTTCCATTGACTGCCTGCTTTCCGGACTGTGCAACACCGTCTTTCAGGAAATATACTTTGTCATTGATGTTCTGCATACCGTTCTTTGTTTTGTCGGCAGTACCGTCATCTTTCAGATAAAGCCAGGTTTTATCTGCCACATTCTGCCAGCCGGTTTTAATTGTTCCCACACCTTTTGTGCTGTTGAACCAGATATCGCCGACATTTGCCCAGCCATTCACAGACTCGTCTACCGTACCGTCTGTTTTCAGAGCATACCAGGTTTTCTGGATATTCTGCCAGCCAGCTTTTTCTTTTGTATCCACTGCCCGACCATTTTCATCCAGATATCTCCACACAGTATTGTCTTTTACCCAGCTGCTCTTCTGGATATTTCCCAGGCCTTTTTCCGGTGTATCTCCATCTTTTGATGCATAGTATGTACCTGCCGCAACACTGTCTGCGGGTTTGCCAGATGCAAGATAGACATTAACTTTTCCTGTTGTTTCATCCGCTGCTGCATCCACAAATCCAATACAGATATAACCATCTGCATCTACATAATAGCAATATTCGCCCATTATATAAAAACAATTCCGTTCGGTCACGACTGCTCCATCCTGCTTCAGCAACTGCCACCGACCATTCTCTGTTTTTTCAGATATTTTATAACTACTGTTTTCTGTTCCTTCTTCATTCTGCTGTGCTTCCTGCGTCTGTGGAATACTCTGTGTGTTATCCGTAGCCGCATAGGTTGGAACAGACATCGATAAAGAAACTAAAACTCCCAGTCCAAATAAAAGACTTGCTCTCCTTTTCATTATCATTCTCCTCTCAAATGGGATCTTTTTCCTTATACCTGTCTTATTCTAGTACAATTATCAGGGCTTTTCAAGCATAAAAAGCAGATATTCAGCAAATCGTAAGAAACAGATCACCTGCTTTCTTTATTAAGTCACTTATACTTATAAACTATAAGCAACACGCTACGCGAATTTCACAAGTTATCGCGGCAGTCGCTAAGGTCTCGTGCAAGCACGGACTTTGGCTCGTTGCTCGCGTAAATCAAAATTGATCCACTGGATCAATTATTGATATGTAATATAACGAAAAACAGATCAGAAGACTTCTTCTGATCTGTTCGATGTATTTATCTTTTTGCATCTGCATCCGTAGGATCCCAGTTCTGACTTGCCGGAATCTTAATCGTCGGTGCTTTGTCAAACGGTGTGTACTCGGTATCCGAAATATCAACTCTTGTGTACAGACCACAATTATCATAGATCCATTTTGCATCTCGTACACAAAGACGTACACATCCATGGGATGCCGGCTGACCTAACATATTATAATTTCCAGCTGCCAGCGCATAAGTTGGATCCGGATTACTGCAGGCTACCGAATGGAACCAGTCACCATAATTATTAATCTGTGTTCCATATTTACCCCAAGACGGTCCCATCAACTCTACTGGATTCTGTTTCTTCAGGGTTGCATAGGTTCCTGCATGTGTTGGTGTTCCTGCTTTACCTACCGAGCAGGTAAATGTTTTTACCGGAATACAATAATTACCGGTTTCATTTGCCGCATATACAGTAACCTGACACTTAACTCTGTTTACTGTAATTCTGTAGCTGGACTGTTTCCCAATCAGCTTGTCTACATCCTGTACCATTTTCCCATCTGTGCCAAAGTAGAATTTATAACCATCTACATATTTCCATCCGGTTGTCATGGCACCGTCTGCACCAAAGTAATACCAGCTTCCATTAATTCTCTTCCAGGAATTTGTCAGTTTGCTTCCATCCGGTCTCTGATAGTACCAGGTATTTCCGGATTTCACCCAGTTGGCATTAACATCCGGGTCATAATTAGGAATCCATTTTCCATCTGCTCCAACCCAGTAAGAACCAACCCAGGTGTTCGTCAGCATCTCACCGTTTCCACCGACATAATAGTTACCGATCCAGCGATTGCTGTACATAGCACCACTTCCGCCAAAGTAATACCATTTGTTATTGATCAGATGCCAGCCGGCACCCACCATATCACCATTGCCTGGGTTCAGGTAATACCAAGTTCCTCCCAGATTGATCCAACCGGTTGCCATCGCTCCGCTTCCCGTCAGATAATACCAGGTTCCTCCACGATTCAGCCATCCGGTTACCATCGCTCCGCTTCCATTGGAATAATACCATACACCTTTCACCTGATACCAGCCGGTTTTCATAGCACCGTTCGCCGGATCCAGATAATACCAGGTTCCTCCAAGGTTGATCCAGCCGGTTGCCATCGCTCCGCTTCCCGTCAGATAATACCAGGTTCCTCCACGATTCA
>ERZ1673737.2259-NODE-2259-length-16494-cov-4.379646_pt1 | contig 16494 bp, 13 predicted proteins | sample MGYA00580211_ERZ1673737 | MGnify/ENA primary metagenome ERZ1673737 (study PRJEB41218, sample SAMN15661789) | gut metagenome | host: Homo sapiens | place: Canada: London | collected 2015-08-20/2019-03-30 | study: EMG produced TPA metagenomics assembly of... | reverse complement strand
AGCCTTCGATATTGGCGAAGAAATCGCCCAAGCAGTAACTGACATGAACCCCAGACCAGTGAAACTCAAATTCGAAAAGGTCTACCACCCATGCGTACTCCTAGCCAAAAAGCGCTACGTGGGCTTCAAGTACGAACACCGCACACAAACCGAACCCGAATTCGACGCCAAAGGCATCGAAACAGTCCGACGCGACGGCACGCCCGCCGAACAAAAAATCGAAGAAAAAGCCCTGAAAACTCTCTTCCGCACAGCAGATCTCAGCCAAGTCAAATCCTACTTCCAGCGCCAATGCGCCAAAATAATGCAAGGCCGCGTCTCTATCCAAGACTTCTGCTTTGCAAAAGAGGTCCGCCTAGGCACATATAGTGACCGGGGCCAACTCCCCGCCGGCGCAATGCTCAGCACAAAGCGTATGCTGGAAGATCCGCGCTCGGAGCCACAGACCGGCGAGCGAGTCCCCTACGTCGTTGTCACCGGTGCACCGGGATCAAGACTCATCGACCGCTGCGTCGCGCCTCAGACTCTCTTGCATGATGCGCAGCTGGAGCTGGATGCGGAGTATTACATCACTAAGAACCTGATCCCGCCACTAGAGCGAATCTTCAATCTCGTGGGCGCGAATGTCCGCCAATGGTACGACGAGATGCCAAAAGTACAGCGAATCCGGCGAGTCGATGCTTCAGCGCTTTCACGACCAACCCCAAACCCAAACGCTGCCATGTTTGGAGCATCAATGCGGAAGACGCTTGAATCTTATATGCGGTCGTCGTCGTGTGTCATCTGCCGAGCTCGGTTGTCTGATACTACCGTTCCCGTCTGCGAGGATTGTCTGAAACAGCCGCATCTTGCGCTTTTGGATGTTGTTTCGCGGTTGCAGAGGGCCGAGAAGCGGGTTGTTGATTTGGAGGCTGTTTGTCGTTCTTGTATGGGTGTTACCCCTGCTGATGAGGTTAGCTGTGATAGTATGGATTGTCCGGTTTTTTATTCTCGGACGAGAAATGCTGCTAATTTGAGGCATTCTAAGGCTATTTTGGAGCCTATTGTTGAGTTGTTGGAGCGGAAGGGGGATGAAGGGTTGGATTGGTAGGGTTGGGCTTTTGGTAATGGCTGATACTTGGGGATTTATGGAGTTGGTTTTGTCTAACGGAGTTGGATGTACCCTTGCACAGCAGAGACATGCCTGCCGGCGTATGGTTTGAGATAGGTGAGTTAGGTTATCTACTCCAAAGCAAGTTGAAGAGAAGATAATTATGTTCTCTGTGTTTTACCTAATATCAAGTATTCCTCTTGAATTCGTGATCTCCTCCACCTAAACCCTCATGCAACCTAGTCTGTTCCCCTCGACCTTGACATTCAACCATTTAGCCAAGCATGCTGAGTAGCTCATCAAGCGGATTAGGCTTGAAGCTACCCTTCATCCCAGCATCTTCAATCATATCAATCTCGACGGGTTCCTTTATGCATGCCCCCTCCTCACTTTCTTCATCCTTCATCGAGAGCTCGTCTCGGCGCTCAACCAATTCACACCAAGAGCCCATTGAGCCCAATGATCCCGTGCTTTCACGAACGCGGTTCTCATTCCCATTCGCAAGCCGAAACTGCCTAAGACTGGCTATCGTAGCCTCATCAAAAGATGGCTCTGAATTGGAGTCCTCAAAGCTGGCCATTGCTTCGCGAGGAAACTCCACCAATGGCTCCCAGGAGCCCGTTGGACTTGGGAGTTGAGCATCTGAAGCATTGTCAACAGGCTCCGTCATTTCTGGACCGCTCTGGTCATCCATGGCTTCGGAGGCATTTTGGGCTTCCTTGTATGTGAACATTAGATTGCCTCCAAAGTTGACTGGAAGGCCACCAGCAGCGCCTTCTTCTGGCCCTGCTCGCTCCCTGACTCTGCCCGTTGCAATCTTGCCGAGGACTTCAGGGAAAATCCAGGGGAAGCTGATGAGTGGAAGTTTGGTTGATGGCACGTCGAGATTTGAGAGGTCCTTTCTCAAAGTTTCTTCCTGTCGCTGAGCCTCGAATGCTGCATTCATCTCCTGATGGGTTACACGGTACATGGCGAGCACCAAGGCAGCAATGTTACCGTCACGGTTTCCGACTTTGTTGTAGCACTGATGGCGAAATCCCCCGCGGAGAACAGATGAGATTCGACCCATGTCTTCTTGCATCTTGTAGTCCTTGCCCGGGAAGCAATGGCGGAGAGTAAAGCCCGAGACGATCTCGAATTCAGTTTCAATCTCATATTGGGCCATGATCTGTCGCATGGCCATGTCATACTCCTCTTTGAGCTCTTTGGCATAGACCATGTATTCCTCGCTCGCTTCAAGGAGCAGGGAATTCAGGATCCGAGCATCGAAGGGTTTCTCAAGATTGGGAAGAAAGGCAGGGACATGTACTGCGTCGTACAGCTGGCCCAGGATCCTCTTAGACTTGTAAATTCGCGACTGCGGAACGTGCCTCTTCTCCATAAAATGTGGCCACTTGTTGGGCCTCAAATCCTTGGTCATAACTGCAACAGCACCCGTCTTGTTAAAGTCAACAGCATCTGAATGAAGCTGAGCCAGACGAAGGCATTTATTCTCCATGACGCCCTTTGGAAGCCAATCAGCCAATGCTAAATGGGCATGTGCAATTGTTGGAAGGCAGTCATTCTTCATGTAAATGACAAAGAAGGAAGTGACCGCATCAACTGTCACGTCGTGAGGAAAGTCCGGGGCTTTTCTACTGGTGTAGTTCATGGGCTGCGTAAACCATCGAGCTGGAATCAAATCTGGGTCCCAAATGACAAGGTAGTCGTCGCCATCGAGGTCACCTCCTGAGCACATGCTTGCAATATCTCGATCGCCAGTTTGGGGAAGCACGACCACGTCACGATATTCTTGCAGCTCAGGTCGATTCACTGCTCGGACTACACGGATATCGCCAGGGTGGAGAGAGGGATTGCGAGCCAAGATGCAGACACCCTCGATGACTTCGTACTCAGCATCTTTCGAGGCTTCCTGTTTTTCACAGCGGCAGATCTGCACAAAGATCTCAGGAAGAGCTGCCAGTCTCTCTTCGTGTGGGGCGTTGTCCTCAGGTATTTTGTCTTCAAAATGGCCCTTGAGGACACCCGTCTCATTCAGACAGCCTAGTAGGTTAGCTCCTTTCTCAACAGTGATTTTTGCCTTTTCCTTGAGATATTTCAAGTGCCAGGCTCGCCATAGCTCAAGAAGGGTGCACACGTATGGCTCGTCAGCTTGTCTGAAGCGATCTACAACCATCTGGGCGATCGTGAGGGTCATTTGGTTTGGGTCAATCCACTTTTGTAGTAGGTCGGTTGCCTTCTGATCGTCCTTCATGGCATCATTGAAACTGCTCAACATGTAGTCGAGCTTACTCAAAAAGGCCCTGTCTGGGATCCCCAGAGCAGAAAGGACGATGATGATTTGGCGGTTCAGGGTTGCAAAGGAAAATTGGGACCAGCGAATGATCTCCAATCCACTGTGCTCGGCGTTGAACTTGTATTGACTGGGGCGAATGTGCACTTCCCGAGGGCGAGGATCAGGTGAAAGAACAAGCATTCCCTTGGAGCCCCCGAGACGAAACTGGAAGGCTGATGGAAGGTGTCGAGTTGGAGTCTTGATATTTAGTTCGGTTTTGGCCATTTGCGCAAGGAATTTCGATATTTTTCCAACGCCATCTGAGAATGTGTAACCGTTACGAACAATATCATCGCACAGAACAACCTCAACGTTAGTGCTGGAAAAGGCACGGGTAGTCGAGAAACACTGTCCCAGTCTTGCCGCATACTTGGCCACATTTCGAATGTGATTGAATTGACCCATCCAGGCTCGGATTGAAGCCGCTGTGATGGGTCCCCCCTTGGCAAAGAAATAAGCGCCATGTTCTCGGAACTGAGAGTTGCCAAACGCTAGAAATTCATAGTGTCGGTCTCCAATGGTGATGCCATTTGACAATGTCCTCTTAACATTGGTGAAGACTTCGTCGTTGTTATCATTCATCGAAGAGTTGATGCGACCTTCCGTCTTCTCGTCCGTGAACCGTACACGAAGGAAATGATCAGCCATCTCAGAGTATTTGCGCACGATGCGATTGGAGGCGTCCACGGATGGGGTGTTGTAGTAGATGGTAGATGGAGTGACTCGTGCGGTGCGCATGAAGCAACAATAATCCGGGATTTTGGTATCGGCTGTGCCTTTGGGGGCCTTCAGACCAAATATTTCCATCGAATTAAAGTATTTCTTCTTCTCTGTTGCAACGTGCTCTAGCAGTCTTTGAGCCTCGTCTGTTTTCATGTTGCTCAACTTCTCAACAAACTCACGAGTCATTGTGAACTCGGAGAGGTATCCATGAGACATGCAGACTTCAAGCTGGTACCGAACATAGATGTGAAGGTGGACATAGTTCTCATTCCCCATGTCCTCCAGCAGGAACAAGGACGCCTTGCTCGATTGAGGACCAACGTGATCAATCCAGTGCCACACTGGTAGCGGCCGGATCTTTCTTTCGGTAAAATGGTTCCCATCTTCAATGGAGATGTTGTAGTCTTTCAGCATGGCTCGAGTGAGCTTTAGAGCTTCCCCATATTGTTTGAGCTCAGATGCAAACGTAATCTTGAACACGTTCCATCGCCCTAATTCAAAGAGAAGTGTTAAAGAAGTGATGAAAAGTTAACAGTCAAGCATGTATCTACACGTACCTGTATCAATTATATGTCCGGACTTCTTCAGGTTGTTGCTGGAGGTTTCGGTGACATGTGGATTGCGACGCACAGCTGTCTGACGATACCAGACATCCTCCTCTCTCCAGTTTCTCAGCACGGTAAACGAAGAAGAAATGTTTTTCAGCCTTCGGTGAAAAATAGGAGAGGAGTCCAGAATTATCAGAAAGGATGTCTGCCCTGTAGCCGCGTCGTACTGCTCAAAGATTTGGGACAGTTGGAGGAAGGTAAACCTGACTCGATAGTCATGAAGAGACATGTCACCGGCCTTTGAGCGGATGCCTACTTTGAAGTAGACATAAAGACATCTGCGCAGAACGTCAACGACAAACCTGGGACCCGACGATTGGTCAAAGCTTTGCATGGCATGAACAGTCGTGGCGTCAACGAGCACGCCAATGTCAACCTTGGTAGTCATAAGCTCCTAATATCAATGTCAGTACTTAGTTCATTCGGCTGTCCGTCTTATTTCCTCACTTACCTTCTGGGCTGGAATCTGAACCTGCGAGCGAACTGGGCTGGGAATAGTCTCGCCATCTGAGAAGTGATTCAAGCTGAGTCCGATTAGCACCACAGGGCCATTGTGGAGGGGCACTTCGTAGCAGCCATCGGACCAGAAATCAAGTTCGGGAGGAGGGCTAACTCATGTCAGACTTGATACACGCGGAATGACATATTGAAAGAATACCAACCTAAAGCGCACGGACCCTCTGGTGGTTGAGCGGCCATCGGAGGTCTCGTAGAGATCAATTCTCACGATGCTGCCCTCCTTTTTGAGTGCCTCGTAGATATCATGGGTTGACGCAGCTCTGGGCACATGTGAAAGATCTATACCTACTGACTCATGTTGCTTCCAGGAGGTATAGACCGAGACACGGGACTCTCTGGGGTGACCCGGTTGAGGCATCCCAGCTTCTGCTGGTCTCGGGAAATTCGGGGATCTGGGGGACTGCGGGCGCTGGGTGGTGAAGGGCATAACGTTTTGCTTTGGCGAAAGGGCAAGATAAGCCAGGGTAAGAAAGAGTTGTAGAAATAAGAGGCTTTAGAAGTTGCAGACGTGAGAAGGGAAGTAAGGCGAGGAAGAGAATAAGACGGAAAAAGCCGAGAGATACAAAGAAAGCGAGGTTCTCAGTAGAGTAGACGGAATAAGATATGTGCATATTCTTTTTTGATCTAAGAATCGGAAAAGAAGACCTCTTGGGCAAGAAAGATTCTTCGCAGACCATCTATCTCATGGATATGTATAGCTGTCATAGTAAGCTTTTTGCGTAAATCAGAAAGTCCTTAGATCGGTTTTGTTTCGTTGCCAGTCACGAAATAGACAAGAGAAGGAGAATCTTGTGGCAAAGTACCGCCATTTTTTATGAGACTTGTAATTAAAAACCTAGTACTTCGTCGTTTCAACGACCTTAGTCGTCGTCAGGACACACCCTCCACCGATTGTTCCAAGCAGATATATTTGGAGTCTCCAAATTCTACTCTTTCAGGTAATACTTTCCCCTCTTTTTCCAGCTCCTTTCTGCCTGTTTTTCAGTGGAAATTTTGGAATGCTCCGAGGTTGTAAAAGCCATGACTAGTCGTCAAACTATGGCACGACCTGGTCATTAGATCCCGTAAATGCAGTACTTGAAAAGAGCAAATCCTTCGAAAACTCAAGGTCCATATCCAAGTCAAAATCCTGCAATCTGTGCCCTTCAACATTCTCCTGTGCCTGACTTTCCTGGAACGAAGCATCAACTACGCTGTGTTTGGATAGGTTGCTCGCCCGGGGTTTAGTCGGGCTAATATTATTGGCAGTTGCTAATGGCTGCCGGGTAGATTGGGGCAGTCCTTTGGTAGGAGATTGAACCCTTGTCCGAGGCACTGCAGAGGGAGTACTCAGGGCCTGAGGTGAACGGTTTCCTCTTGGTCGTTTGGGTGTGGGTCCACTGAAGGATGCCAAAGACTCAAACGACTGTGCTAGCTGTGCATCTTCGTCATCACTGACTGGCTGCTGGGTACTTGCAGCCTGGGCCGGGTTGATGCTGGACCTAGTCCGCCGGTGTTTGGGACTGGTGGATCCAGGTGCATTGGACGAAAAGCCCATCACTCCCATAAGTCGTCCGATATGCTGTTGTGCTTCGGAGAACTCGCGAGCCTTGGCGGCACGCTCATCACGCAAAGCTTGTATCTAGGATCATATGGTTTAGTACATGAAGATTTTTACAGTTGGGAAACTAATTACCTTTTTCTCCAAATGCAGGATTCGTTTGTCCTTGGACCGGGCGCTCTTAGAAGCATCCAAAGTGGCAGCATGCATAGCGGCTTGCAACTGCCGGATCTCTTCTTCCTGCTTGGCCATCTGAAAAATGGCTGAGTATTCCTTGTTCACTCATCTAATACAGATGGGTATATACATACCTCGGACGTGGCCCTCGAAGCCTCCGCTTCATGATCATGATTGAGCTTTTCAATCTCACTGCTCATCTTTTCCTCATATTCCTGCAGCACAGAAATAAGTCTTTTAACTTCGGTGTTTTGTTCGCCCACCTGCGATTAATTAGTACACGCCAACTTCCATAGAAAATCAAAAAAAAAAACATACTGTGGTTTTCAGGGTCCCCACTTCCATTCGGAGATCATCTTCCTCAGCCAAAAGGCGCTTGAATTCATCCTCCTTCCGGACAGCCAGAAGCCTACTTTGTTCCAAAGCATCCCTCATACCAGCGAGCTCCTCTTTCAAATACCCAGACGTATCCAGGGAAGCATCTTTTTCCTTGGTGACTTGATCGAGAGTCTGGCGTGTTTGTTCATTCTCAGTTTGCAAGCGGCGTATTTCCTCCTGGAGATCTTCAATTTGATCATCTTTCTCAGTCAGAGCAGCCATCATTTCCAGCTCCTTGGATCGAGACTGCTCCCTTTCGATACAAATTGCTTTCTCAGAGTGCCATTGCTGTCCTTGAAGCTCCTCCTTTACAGAAGCAAGAGACTTCGAAAGCTGCTCAGCTCGTGCGGATTCATTTTGCATTTGCTCCTCGAGGCGAGCATTCTCGTCATGAAGACCGGCAAAAGATTCTGAGAATTCGCTCAGACGGAGCTCCTGTTGGTCAATATGTTCTTTCAGCTGACGAATTTCCTCGGCAAATTGATCTCTTTGTTCCTCGGCAGCTCGGACAGGTCCTTCTACGTCGAAGCAGCGACGCTCCAGCTCGAAGCATGCATCTTCGATCTTTTGCATCATAGTCACCTGAGTGCTTCGAGAAGTCTCCATGAATGCTGATGTCATATCCTGGCGCCAATTGCGAGAAACACGAGGAGGTGAGAACTGGTTTCTGTCGCGCGAGGGAAGGGATTCAGGGAACTCTTTTTTGCCCGCTTGTGAAAACACACAGCTTCCATTCGGCAATGATTTCTCCACATATCCAATAATGGGTTGCATGAGAGTATCCCCTCCATTTTGTGCCGAAGAGACAGAGTTGTAAAGCTTGAACAAGGATAAAAACAGCTTATTCTGCATTGTGCATTGCTGAGACAGGCACACACTTGACTCACAGCAGTTATCTTTGCTTGGTCTCCTGGGGAAGCTCTCAAGCATCTCCACAAGTCCCTGTTTGAAGGCGGCCAATGAGCTGGAAATGTTGGAAAGCATCAGCTCGGGATCAACTTCCTGTACGCCAACCAGCACCAGGCTTGCCAGGCGCAGCGTGCTGACTGTTTTCTCATTATGGTTGTGACTGTCCTTTAGAGTGGAACATGCGAAGTTCAAAAGGTCAGGAGCAGCCGACCCTCCGGAGACCTGTTGGTGCTGTGTCAGAATTTGCCTAAGTATTAGAACTCTTGTACTTACAGCTAACGATTTTGAGAGGCATGAGATAAACTGCGGGGGCACACTCTCTAGAACTGCCTGGCTGTCTTCAGACAAAAGAGTCTTCAAGCCTGAGTCTCGCACTTGTGGTGGCAGTGACCTTGCCGGAACGAGAGTAAGCAGAAAGATGATAACCTATAACGCGTGATTAGTAGTGTTTGGCATCCCAAGCTGGTCGTGGCATACCATTGTCCGTATTTCATTATCAAGCCCATCTCTCCCAGCCTTCTCACACAGCTTGGCTAGTTTGGAAGAATTACTAGCCATCCAAGCCTGTTTCTGATCAGGCTGAGTTGCATCAGCGATGTAGATAGCCAGCTTGATACTTTCAGCAGCTTGCGATGGTGCCAAATTGCAGCTAGACGAGCAAGCCAGAATGACGCGCAGTACAACCAAGTCCAGAGTTTTCAGACCACGTTTCGGGCCGAAGAAATGGTTGATGTTGAGAAGCCAAGATGGAGCTTCTGATCCGTGTTGATTATGCGAGGGTGGTGGTCGTGCTAACGCAATCTGAGCGAAAGTGGCAAGGCACAAGAGATTGCCCATGTGGTCATCGAAATTGCGTAGAGTCTTGGTGAACTCAACTTGGAGATTGGACATGACCTCAGACGGGATGTCATCGAGGACTTTTGGTGAACGTTGTAGCCCTTTCATGATTTTGTAGAGAGGTGAGATTGTCTCAATGCAGGGACTGTCTGACATCATGCCCACGAGCTTCGTGATGAAGGGGGCAATGCGTGCTGGTGGCACTACATCTGCTGGCAGGGGTGAAGATAGCAGTGCAATGCATGCGGGGATGTACTGAAATTATTAGTCAAGACTCTTCCACCAAGTTCCTGGTTCACAGAGAGCTCACCTCATGCTCATTGGTTTCCAGGGCCTTTTGGAGAAACGCATCCAGGATCGTTTGGTGGCGGTCGAGCAGCGCATCTCGAAATGACGATGCAGATGCTATGACGGGTTAGCCTCAAATTAAATTATCATTTCGATCGAACCATACAAAATGCAGTAATTAGAGGCAAAGCGACGCGCGATCGCGATAAAGCTTCAACTAGAACATCGCCCAGCGCGCTAACCTGGCAAGGTTTGCAGAACGCCCAGGATTCGATTGTTGACGACGAACACTGCTGAAAGATGCCATAAAGGTCCTGTGGTTATATGTTATCATGACGCCCGACATCAAATGTTGATATCAACTTACCTGTAGTGACGGGACGTACGGCACGGTGACGAGGCGTTCCACCTCGCGTACCACGAGGGCGAGCTGCTCTACCATGGTGTCAAAGTTGCATAGAAAGAGAGATCAGTTATTTCTAGCTCTGAGCTAGGTACACAGCTCTCGTCCGGCTTTGATGTTCTGATGTTGCGGTGTTGTAGGTTGAGAGGTTCTTGCGGGCCTGTTGCCCCATCAACGGAATTGATGCTCTGAACCAATGGCATTGCTAGTTTTGCCTTTTCCCCTAATATACAAGTCCTTCTTAAAAGAATAAGTTATTGCTCCTTCATGTAATTCAAAGTCTTTGTTCAGTATCAAAACCGTTTATATAAATGTAGAGTATGAAAGGGTAGCGTTACAGTGATTGTACCGCGGCTTAAGCCGCGGTACATCTAAAGCGCCACCCCCACGCTCTTTCTCCGCACTTTTGCCCTAAGAAAAGAGCGGAATTATGGAAAATGACTGAGGCTGTAGCTTCTCGGCCGAAGTCCGACGGCCGGAATCCCGAGATATTAGCCCGAGTACAAAAGCCGGTCACATCATGCAGGTCCGCAATGTCGACAGGTTAGATAGTTCCAGTCATTTCACCTCCTTACACGTGCCATGCGATAGAGTGTGTTGTTAAACCTCCAACTCTACTCTACTCTGCCTCTATCTACAGTACTGTCCCTTCGACATGCGACCAGTGCTCAGGGCCTTGCGGGCGCTGCCCACCCGGGCCCCTTGTCGGCCCTGGATCTCGCCTCACCAGAGTATTCTAGCTCGTGGTGCTCGATTAAATAGTTCCAAAGCAGGCGCAGAGAAGACCAAAGAGCAAAGTAGCTCCTCGAGCTCAGAGTCTTCAACGGGTGCTCCCTCATCGCCATTCTGGACGCCGATGAAGGCTCTCCTCATCTCCGCATTTGCTGCGGGGTTGGGATACGGATATGCTTCATACGGCCAGGAACTAGCACAGGCGTCTAAGAAGCCGCAGTATGGCTCAACTAAGGATTTCGCAAAGGTCAGTCCCTCAATTACACACTGTGAATGAAAGTGAAACTGACAAAAACACACATCCAGGCCATCAGCGAACTAAGAACCAAACTAGGCGACGACGCAGTCAGCACCGAAGAAGACGAACTCCAACTACACGGATACTCAGAATGGTCCAGTCTTAATGCAGAGCGGTTACCCGTCGCGATTGCCTACCCCAAGACTACCGAAGAAGTGTCCGAGATCGCCAAGATCTGCAACAAGTACCGTATGCCCATGATCCCCTACTCAGGCGGATCGAGTCTAGAAGCCAATTTCTCCGCGCCGCTTGGTGGACTGACCATCGACTTCGCGTTCATGAATAAAGTTCTGGATATCCACCCGGACGACATGGACGTTGTGGTGCAGCCGTCGATCCAGTGGATGGATCTGAATGAGCAGATCAAGGAGACGGGCTTGTTCTTTCCCGTTGACCCGGGTCCTTCTGCTATGATTGGTGGTATGGTTGGTACGAATTGCAGTGGTACCAATGCTGTGCGGTATGGTACTATGAAGGACTGGGTGATCAATCTCACTGTTGTCTTGGCCGATGGGCGGATTATCAAGACGCGGAAACGTCCCCGCAAAACCTCTGCTGGGTATAACCTTACTGGGTTGTTTGTTGGGTCCGAGGGTACCCTGGGGATTGTGACTGAAGCTACTTTGAAGCTCGCTCCGATTCCTGAACAGACTCGTGTTGGTGTGGTTGCGTTCCCGACTATTCGGGATGCTGCTTCGACTGCTATGCAACTGATCCGGAAGGGTGTGTCCGTCCAGTGTATGGAGATCATGGATGATGTTCAGATGGATGTTATCAACCGTGCTGGTGGAACCGGTCGATCATGGAAGGTCTCGCCAACGCTTTTCTTCAAGTTCTCTGGAACTATTGCAGGTGTGCAGGATAGTATTAACCTGACGACGAAGCTTGCGCAGAACAACAATGCTGAGTCATTTGAATTTGCCCGCGATGACCGCGAGGCTCATGATTTGTGGTCAGCACGGAAGCAGTCTCTGTGGAGTATGATGGCACTGCGGAAAGAGGGATCGGAGGTGTGGTCGACAGATGTGGCGGTGCCCATTTCTAGACTGCCTGATATTATCGGTATGGCTTCTTTCAGGCTATCTGGATCCATGTGCTGACAATTGCAGAAATCTCCAAAAAGGAACTTGTCGATCTCGGTCTTTTCGCTAGTATTCTTGGTCATATTGGTGACGGCAACTTCCACTCGAGCATTATGTACAACCGAAATGATCCTGCTGAGAGGGAGCGAGTCGAGAAAGTAGTATACGATATGGTCGACCGTGGGCTGGACATGGAGGGCTCTTGCACGGTATGCAATTACACTAACGCTCTTCACTTTTTGAAACTCGCTAATTTAGTACAGGGTGAACACGGTGTTGGACTGGGCAAGAAGGGTTCATTAAAGAAGGAACTCGGGCTGGAGACGATCAATGTTATGCGCAGTGTCAAGCGGTCATTAGATCCAAACTGGCTCTTGAACCCTGGCAAGATTTTTGACCACTCTGATGATGTCCCTGGTCCGGGTCATTGAAAGCGGTTTGATACCACGCAAAATACATAGACTCGCATTAGATCTGAGCATAGATGTATAGCAACAACGTCATCGGTGCAAACACACCAAACCTTGGGACGTTAAACTTTGACCTGAACACCAAACAACTCCAGCCAATCAGATGGCAGTAAATTCTCGTTCGACCGGAGGAGGCTGACTAATAGCGGGGCTGCGCAATTGGCCGAGAGCGATATCGCAATCACGATCAATTGCCACTAGCATTCAACTCTATCAACAGCAAAGTGGTGAGTGCAATCCCATGTTCCAATTGCTACCAGGCTGCTGTGGTGTCTTGGGCTCGTTGACGATGAGATCTGCGAGGAATTGGAGCCTGCAAAGCCTCCTACAGACCGCATGCGGGGCTCTGGAGGCGCTTTGACTCATACAGGCGTCTGCGATATATGGCCCAGTACAACATGCAGCCGGTGTTGTTGTGTTTCTCAGTCTATCAATTGATAGCCTTGTATCTTTCGAATTACCGGGGTTGCTAACAAATACAAGCTTGATCTGTCTGCATACAAAACTTCCAAGATGGCTCCTTCATTCCCCAAGAAGAAGTGCGGTATGTCCTCAACATCCAGTATCAGATATATATGAATCATCCTGACAATATATAGGTGTTCTCGGTGCTACCGGCTCGGTGGGTCAGCGCTTCATCCTCCTGCTGGCAGACCACCCCTTCCTTGAGCTCCACGCAATCGGTGCTTCCGAGCGTTCAGCAAACAAGAAGTACAAGGATGCTGTGAACTGGAAGCAGACTCGTCCGATGTCCGAGGAGCTGAGCAACCTTGTTTTGCGTGAGTGCAAGGCCGAGCTGTTCTCGGACTGTGATCTTGTCTTCTCTGGACTGAACAGTGACATCGCTGGCGAGACCGGTATGTGGTATCATATCCCGTAGTACTAGATCATGTGCTGATGTATCAAATACAGAGATGGCCTTTATCAAGGCAGAGATCCCTGTGTTCTCTAATGCAAAGAACTACCGCAAGGACCCTATGGTCCCTCTGGTTGTCCCCACTGTCAACCCCCAGCATCTCGACCTGATTCCTCACCAGCGCGAGCAGTACGGCCTCAAGAAGGGCTTCCTAGTCTGCAACTCTAACTGTGCCGTCATTGGCATTGTCATCCCCTTCGCAGCTCTCCAGGCCAAGTTCGGCCCCGTTGAGGAAGTCGAGGTCTTCACCGAGCAGGCCGTCTCAGGAGCCGGCTACCCCGGTGTTCCTACCATGGACATCCTGGACAACGTCATCCCTTACATCAGTGGTGAGGAGGACAAGCTGGAGAACGAGGCCCAGAAGATCCTGGGTTCATTGAACGCCAGTGCTACCGGTTTCGACGAGCAGTCTGGTCTCCGCATCGGTGCCACTTGCACCCGTGTTGGTGTCACTGACGGCCACATGGCCTTCGTTTCCCTCCGTTTCAAGAACCGTGAGACCCCCAGCGCAGAGCAGGTTGTTGAGGCTCTGCGGGAATACCAGTCCGAGGCCCAGAAGTTGGGTGCTCCATCCGCACCGCAGCCCGCTATCAAGGTCTTTGATGAGCCCGACCGCCCCCAGCCCAGACTTGACCGTGACATCTCCGGTGGCTATACCGTCAGCGTTGGCCGCGTCCGTGAGGGCGCCAAGGGTGGCCACTTTGATATCCGTTTTGCGGCTCTCTCTCACAACACCGTTATCGGAGCTGCTGGTTCATCTATCCTCAACGCCGAGGTTGCTGTTATCAAGGGCTACATTTAAAGATGATACGAAAAGTGGAATTATCAGCGCATGTCAAATAGATACAACTTTGGTACAAACAAAAGTTCGATTGATCGCATCCCAAATAGGAAGGGGCCAACCAGATGACATAATCTCCTTCAAATGTTGATGACATAATCAATTATTAATATAGCCCAATCTGGACTAGTTGGGGCTAGGGCTCAGCCCACAATCACTGACCGCTAAGCGAAACTCGTATTATCAGCCAGCATTTCTCGGCCTGACCTTTTTCATTGCGACACTTCGACCACTTACCTACCGTCGACAAATCAGTCAAAATGGCTCGCGGACCGTAAGTCTAATGCCATCGCCCTCTCTCTTTTGTACCTGCACTCTGGCTTCGTCGACCTCCCGGACGCGATTTCAGCCATTGTGCTGCTGCAACCGAGATTGAAAATTTTCGATCTTGAACAACATCACTAACTGCAATGCCTTTACAGTAAGAAGCACCAGAAGCGCCTTAGTGCGCCCTCGCACTGGCTCCTGGACAAGATGTCCGGAACCTATGCGCCCAAGGCCTCCCCCGGTCCCCACAAGCTCCGGGACTGCCTTCCCCTGATTGTCTTCATCCGTAACCGGTACGAATTCGAAACAACTCCGACACGCGAAGAACAACAACTGACATGGTTTTCGCAATAGTCTCAAGTACGCCCTGAACGGTCGCGAGGTCAAGGCCATCATGATGCAGCGTCTGGTCAAGGTCGACGGCAAGGTCCGCACCGACTCCACCTTCCCCGCTGGATTCATGGACGTCATCTCCCTCGAGAAGACCGGCGAGCACTTCCGTCTCGTCTACGACACCAAGGGCCGTTTCACCGTCCACCGCATCCAGGCTGAGGAGGCCGAGTTCAAGCTGTGCAAGGTCAAGCGTGTTCAGCTCGGCAAGGGCGGGATCCCATTCTTGGTTACGCACGATGCGCGAACGTGAGTTCACTCTCCACAAGTTCCGTGTCATTCAGTCGTTGGACCAGGCTTTGGTTGATCGGCGGAGGACAACATGAGAACTAGTAAGATCCCATGTGATAAGAACAAGGTTTTGCTAACGCGTGTTTCTCTCCACAGCATCCGCTACCCCGACCCCGCCATCAAGGTCAACGACACTGTCAAGGTCGAGACTGCCACTGGCAAGATCCTTGACTACGTCAGGTTCGACACTGGTGCCGTCATCATGGCCACCGGTGGTCGTAACATGGGTCGTGTTGGTGTCGTCACTCACCGTGAGCGCCACGATGGTGGTTTCAACATCGTCCACGTCAAGGACGCTATTGACAACACCTTCGCTACCCGCGAGTCCAACGTCTTCGTCATCGGACAGGACAAGCCTTGGGTTTCCCTGCCCAAGGGCAAGGGTGTCAAGGTATGTTATCTCCACAAGTCAATGCTCATATGAATCTTGCTAACTCTTTTCGCAGCTCTCCATTGCTGAGGAGCGTGACCGCCGCCGTGCCCACGCTATCTCCAACTAAATGTCTTCTGACATTGGGGATTTAGCGAGCCGGACAAAAACAAGTAAAAAACAGTAGCTGGGAAGCAGGCGTCTTGTCTTGTTATGGGCTTGGATGCATCATTCCGTAGGTTCGAACCATAGCAAACAAAACTGGGATGGGATAACTCTCCCGTTTCCGAGTGATATGATACCATTTAACGTTACCTCTTTTCGAATGATTTAATGACCGTATTCTCTTGATTTTCTTGGATCTTCAACCTGCCTGTCTGTCTCGTTTATGTATTCCAATTGGTTCTGCTGAGCATTGCTTGAGCCATTTCCCCAATGAAGATCTAAGGAATCGTAGCTGTAGCTTCGTTGCTGACCTTCACCTCGTAGTCCCAGTGTCCGTCTATAGCCACAGACAAGCCTACCCGCTACAGTACATACAAAATCGGAAACTAATGCAAGCCCGAAACGCAATCCAATCCAATAAAAGAATCGAGATCTAAGATGCAATCTCTGCAGCTGAAAGTCCAGCTACTCTCACTATATTCATATCCTGCACCTTCCCCCCAACTATATATATCTGCCGACAGCGAAAACCGCCCGCCCCATACCCACCAACTCTAACCTCGGCATATCCGAAGCGGTAGCAACCTAAAGCTAAAGACAGCACAGCAACAAAGCGGGCCCTTATGCAAAAAGGACACATAGGGGCAAAAAAATTATTCATGATACAAGGCGATACGCGGTGCGGTGAACGGGGGGTTCTCAACCCCCGCGCAAGCCCCAAGCCTCATATATGGCGATCAAAGTGTACGATCCAAATCCCGTCCCCTGATTCACCAGTTTGACCGCCAATGATAGCCAGGCTCGACCCAGAAAAAGAAATATTGAGTTTATGCTTTCGAAGGGGACGATCTTCTTCAGAATTCAG
>ERZ1673737.2255-NODE-2255-length-16515-cov-4.242345_pt1 | contig 16515 bp, 13 predicted proteins | sample MGYA00580211_ERZ1673737 | MGnify/ENA primary metagenome ERZ1673737 (study PRJEB41218, sample SAMN15661789) | gut metagenome | host: Homo sapiens | place: Canada: London | collected 2015-08-20/2019-03-30 | study: EMG produced TPA metagenomics assembly of... | reverse complement strand
TCCTGCTGTGTGGCGAGTGGGACCAGGATGAAGGGACATGCCACCAAGCTGCTCAGAGATCATCGACATCGAGGACTGACGTCCAGGGCTTGAAACAAACGGCGAGCCATCATGGGAAGCACGGCTGCTGCCAATAGGACCAAGGCTAGGGCTGGCGATTGGGTTTAATGACGATTCACGCAGAGGAGATCCAATATGGAAAGAAGAACCATGAGACTCCTCTTCTTTGCGCTGGCGCTGCTTGGCAAACAATGCCCCAAAACGAGACGGACTCGATGCCAAAGGAGAGCCAGTCTTGGAAAAGCTGGTGCTGGTCATGCCGAGGCCGCTGATGTCACGGTGACTAGAGCTCAAGTCGTTGTCAGTCCGAGAGAGTCGGCGCAGCTTCTCCTGTGGGGTGAGAACATCGTCGTGCAAGTTAACTGGCAAATAGTCCTCCTCCATCGGGAAGTTTTCGTCCCAGTCCTCGAGGGCGGTGGGTCGGGGAACGCTAGCGGAAAGCATGCGCGGCTTGACAGGGCGAGCAGAGTGCATGAACCGGGGCCCAATGGTGTCTTCGGGGGCTGGAGGCGACGATCCAATGTTCGAAGAAGGCTTCCTCTGGAAGCTAGAGCCGTAGATGTCACGTAGGTTGCGGAAAGCGTCGGTTTGGGCCGGTCTCTGAGCCGGAGGCGATTCTAATCCGAACTGCGATGGCATCGAAGCAGCCACCGGTCCGTAACGAGCAGCATGCGAGATACCCTGGCTGTCGAATGAAGCCGGGAGCCCCGCATCGAGAGCGGTAAGGTGGTTGTTGTTGGGCGACATCGGAAAACGAACATCTTCGGCCGGGGACCCATACTTAGATCCGGCATCGGAGGCAAGGCCCGTGTCGATCGTCGGAATCGCATCATAGGGGGCCTGTTGCAGGGATGCGTACTCCTCCTGCGGGGGGAGCTGCGGGGCATATCGAGGCTGCTCGTGACCGTTCATGCGCTGCTGCGAGAGAACGGAGTTGGTGAGGGCTGAGTCCTGGTTGACATATGCCTGTGGGTTCACTCGACCACCTAAATTAAGGTGGCCACCCATGCCTCCAGTCGGTCGGTTGACTCGTCGTCCATCGGGGAGGATATGCGCCAGTGCGCATTTGGCGCCGAACTTGCAGTTTCCCTAAAACCAAATCACAACCCCGTTAACTTCCGATATCCCCAAAATGCGAACCGCAAGTAAGTGCTCCTATCAATTCCATACCTTTGTAAAGTATTTGCACGGGGCGTAGTCAATTCCTGCATCAGTGGAGTGTAAGAACGGACAAGCGGGGCCTGCCTGGCAGGCACCCTGACGGAAGAATTTGCATGGAACATGTTTGGTGTCTGCAAAGGCAATTGACGCAAATAATTAGCCTGTTGTTCTCCGCCCAGACAATGGGAGTATCTGAGTTTCAGTGAAATTTGTTCACTTACTCTTGTTGCTCTGGTTCGGAGGACTGCGGGCAACGTCGAGTCCCGAGTGACTGCGGGTATGACCATTCTGGGGCGCCGCCCCAGATGAAACTGGAAGAGGCGCACGACCTCTCATCTCTGCTTGACTGTGTTGACGAGATGAAGGAGGGCGAGAAGACACCTGCATGGAGAAGTGGGAGGGGTTTGGAGATTGGAGAGGGGAAAGAGATAGGCTCGGCGGGCGGTGGGCGGCGTGTCGAAAGCAAACTCCGAGTACAAAAAGAGAGGTAACTTATAGATAGAACAGTACAGAGTAAATAGTCGCACAAACTAGCTAAATAACTACGGACGTAGGTATCTGAAATAACATCATTACCTTATACAATCTCACCTTTCGCTTAAGCTTTCCTCGGTTCCCATGACAAGGCCCATCTGATTTCCCTTTGCCTCCCACCGTTGCCTCCATTCCAGATTGCTGCATACCGTCGAATCAAATGTTCACACCGGAAATACACGCTCAAGCAATGTCTCCGCTCAGACTGAAAGCCGCAAATGTCAAATGATGTGACCGAGTGGGGACTGAAAGGATCACCACACGATCACCGTCATCACCTCTTATTGGAGCGTTCCTTCAAGCCCCAAAGATTCCTGGCATTTGTCAACATTCTGATAGAACATCTGAAGCGCCAGGTCATGTCATAGCTTACCCACAGCTCCGGGGCAGTCACGTTCTCCGGAAGAACCTCAGAGCATCGTCCCCACAGCTCGCAACAGATGCGACGGCGAATGCCGACCTGGCGCTGCCATTGTTTCCACTCGGTTTCAAGCTTTGCTCTTTCAGCCGGCGAGATTGAAACCGTATCATCCTCGTGGCGGCTTGCCAAGCGGGCCTGGATCGCCTCTTGTTCGCTTTCCAGGCGGGTGATATCCTGGCGAAGATCAGACACCCGGGGTTTGGCCCCCAGGGCTGTCAGAGCGGCTCGGGCCTTCTTCTCATTGGCTTTGAATGCTTCGAGTTGGCTTTGAAGGTTTGCAATATCGCGGCTTAGCGCGGTTGCTGCTTCGGGGGTGGCTGTGTCCGAGGGATCTTGCAGTGCATGGTAGACTGTCTGTTTGCCTGTGTAGATGCCATAGAATTAGCGGGTCCTTCATATAAATAAACATGACGTACCAGAAGTTCGTCCTTCGATCTGTTTCTTTTCGTGCAGATCCCGGAGAATCTTAGCAGCATGGGCTGGTATATATATTAGACAGGCCGATTAGCTCGTGATGCCAGACTAACTTTTGGTAACCTTGTTGTGAAGATTCGCAGATATATCGATGGCCTAAACTTGTCAACAATGTGTCCTCTGGCGTCTCGATACTGGGGAGCAAACCGAATAAGGACGGCTGTACCAGACAGGGTTAGTTACTTCGAGGATACCCTAGATGGTTAGAGCGGTACTTTTGTTGGCCTGTACAAGAGGTAAGCCATCGAGCAAACAACTGTCTCCAAGCATACCCACGAAGATATTCATGGACGATAGAGACATCTTCGAGTGGTTAGCCTTGACCTGAAGCAGCCAATTGGGGTCTCACCATCCTCTCCAGCAGTGGCACCAGTCTTTACTTTACGAGGAGCCATGGCGTACGGATAGCAAGACAGAAAGATGTAAGGTTGTAAGAGACTGAGTTGAGGACGGGTACAATTATCATAGCATCTGGACCTCACGTGGGACTACAGTGGAAACATTGGAACAACAATAGTTCATAGTTACTCCTGATATCTAATTCCCAACATTTCCAAGAAAAAAAAAAAAAAAAAAAAAGGCTGATAACCATATGTCCAAAAAGATACCCCAAAGCCATAAATCCTGGGTGAAAATGCAGCTTTCTCAAAAGGTGAGACCATTCGCCTCCCGGACGACGAAACTTTTGGGATCCCGGGATTATGTGTAAGGAAAGAAATGCAAAACATGAAATCAAACACCTCGTCTGCAATACAGCGGACTGAATTTATCGCAAAGAAAGACAGAAAGGGACCGGGGTATCACATCACAATCTAGGAAAGTCAGTTCTGGTTCACTTGCCAGTGGTTTTACTTTACTCACGCAATCACTGTCATTTTTGGCACTAGGGACGCCCATTTCTTCAAAGGTCTTGGGTCCCTTGCCTGGCAGCTGGCCACTGGACTTGGCAGGCTTTCCAGCAGCGCTACCAGCGGAAGACTTGGGAGGTGCTGAGGAGGTTGATGATGCGATAGAGGGTGGCGGTTGGGGCGTGGAGGTGCCCGATCCTCGAGATGGCTGCCGGGACTCCATGCGGGGAGGGAACGAAGGAGATCCCGGTGGGCGTGGTGAGGCCGCAGTTCTAGGTGAAGGTAGCCCAGACTGGGCAGAGTGGGCAGAGACAGGAGTTCTAATGGGCTTGCGGTCCGGAGGGGCCTGGTTGAGTTGTGCCGGCGGGCGTCTGCGGTCACCCGGGGGTGGCATTGGTGCAGAGTAACCAACATCGAGACGAGGGGTTCCGCTGGGACTGATCATGTTGGCAGCCTGGGGGCTTGCTGGTCCGGCGGGTGCGCTCATGGGTGTTCCAGGGCCAGATTGGCGATAGTTCATGGGTCCGGAGGGTCCCTGTCCATAGGACGGGGTACGAGATCCCGGTCCACCAGGAGCAGGACCGCCATAGCCAGGCGGGCCATTGGTCCGGAGGTTCGGGTTGACACCAAAGGCAGAGCTTGGGCGCTGATCTTGCAATTGGTAACCCTGGCCCGGAGGCCGGGGACGAGAGGTCTGGGGACGATCGGGGTAAGGAGCAGCAGACGGTGGGCCGTCAGACAAGGTCATTCGCGAAGGATCCGGCATTTGTATATTCTCGGGCGTCGTATCCAAAGACCCGCCTCGCTGGTGAGCGGTATATCGCGTGGACTTAATGCGTGAGATGGCAACCTTCTCGTGGTCCTTTCTTGAGAGCGTCTTAGAGCGCGAGATACTCTCAATCCGACCCGAAGCATCCTTGTTGCCGCTGGCGGCGGCCTTGGCGTACCAAGACCGGGCTTCTTTAATATCAACTGGCGCAAAGATACCGACCTCATAGAAGTAACCAAGGGCGAATTCGGCAGTGGGAAGGCCACTCTGGGCGGCACGTTGCGCATACGTGAATGCCAATTCATCGTTCTTCTCAAAGACACCCTCATGCCCACAGAGGAACCATTTACTGATCGCCATCTCAGCTTCGGGCTCGCCCTGACGAGCTGCCAGTGCGTTATAATGCAACGATAGCGCCGGGTTGAAGTCGCAACTTAACTGACACAACTCATATGCAGCACCCATTTTGACTTGGGCTTTAGCGAACCCATGATATGCAGCTTTTTCAATATTGACACGTGCCAAATTGAGATCGAGAGGAAGGAAACTTTCTGGGACGCTCACTTGAGGAAGCTCGCGAGCCAAAAGCATACCGTATACCTATGTCCGATATCAGCATAATCCAGGCTGAAGTGATCTATAAAACTCACGTATGCACCCTGAGGTGCGTTCTGATCGCAGGACTGAGCTGCCAACCGAATGTACTCCAACCCAGTGTTGAAATCCTGGATCTGGCCATGTTGTCCCAGGAGAATCATCATTCCGAGGCGCTGCAGAATGTAAGCCTCGGCTCAAAACACTGTTTCCGAAATACTCACATAGTACGAGGCAGAATCCGCCTGCGCAACACCCCGCTGATAGTGCCTAATCGCCTTCTCCGGCTCCCCCGAGCTCTCGAACTGCATTCCGATCCGGTATTCGGCACGCGCATACCCCTTCTCAGCCGCGCGCGAATAGCATCGGAATGCCTCCTTGCGATCCTGAGGATAACCAAATTTAGCGAACTCAAGCCACATGCCCTTGATGAATTCCGCCTTGGGATGCCGCTGTTCGGCTAAGAAGCCGACAATGTTCATTGCGTCGACCCGCAACTGCCGTTCAATCTGTGGGGTCTGCGGGCGCGGCGGCTGGGTTAAACAGAGGCGGGCTTCATTCTGTGCGGCCACCTCGACGAACGCCAGCGCGTCCAGAGCCCACGCCAGTTGCATCTCCGGGTCTGTGGTCGAAAGCACCGCCATCCGCGCGCGTTCTAAACTGGCTTCTCGCTGTTCATCGGTGGGAGGGACATTTGGTGGTGGATTTCGCAGCACGGGGAACGGCGAGAAGTTGGGGTGATCCATGCTGTCATAGGTCGCGGATTGCGCGTAGGAACTGGGGTCGTGGACCTGATTGTGTTGTGGTGGCCCTTGGGCCGCGGACGAGGTTCGCTCGGGGAAGTGAGCCTGGGCGCGTTGGTACTGCGCGGGTGACTGCTGACCACGGCGGGGGTCGCGGGCGTTATGTTCCATCTGAGCAATGTTGTCCTGCATGTGCTCCGGCACGTCGGCCATGACTCTGCCGGGGTGAATCAATACTCGTACTTTCGGCATCTTGTAAATATATGGCAGAGAGTAGATTGACTTACCGCTGAGGAGAGGGGGATATGACCTCTGGCATGTAGAAGTCATCCTGGCCCCCTGGATACCATGTCGCACCCACGCGTGGCTGACCACGGCCCTGTGGCGGTCTGTTCATTGTGGAAATGAGGGGGGAGGCCTATGATATGGAGAGCAGCTAGCAAAGACCGAGTGTAAGACCGTATCTTAGCAATAGACCATACACATTGAACACATATGAGGGGAAAGGGGAGAGAGAGAGAGAGGGGGGCATCTAAATGAAAAAAGTGCGCCAAGAGAGGGTAACTGAACCAGCCCACTTCGCGACAGCCATACACAAACATCTCTTTCTTTACTTCTTCCCCACCCCCGCCAGGTCAAACATCCGCGTTTAATAATAGAGAGATCTATTAGCTCCCCCCTCAGCCTCATATTTGACAGGTCTAAGACAAATGGCAATGGCAAAGGGCACTTCTCGACTTACATCCATTGGCTTCTCTGTCGTGCAGTAGCCCCCCAGGACCCGCAAGTTATTGTCTCCTTTTTGACTGGAGCCTTATGAACTCCACCGCGCTGTTCCATTTTTATCCCTTCAAACCCTCCCCTGCTCGGGGACTATACCGAAACTTAGTACTTTCACGTCATGTCCTCCACTATGCGCGATTTCCACCATCCTTATACGCCATACGAGATCCAACAGCAATTTATGCAGGCTCTGTATGGCTGTTTGGAAGAGAGCAAGATCGCCATCTTTGAATCCCCTACTGGTAAGTGCGGCCACTAGCTGTTTGTTTCCAATCTAACGTGCCGTGCAGGTACTGTAAGTGCATCAGCCACGGACAGGGATCTCAACCATGTGACATCAATGCTAAGCCTCTCCCAATTAGGGAAAATCCCTAAGCTTAATCTGTGGCTCTTTGACATGGCTACGGGACCACAAGCGCGAGGCGTTTCAAGAGACGGTCGACGATGCAACATGTATGTCTATTCTTACCAGTGAAATAAGCTTACAAGCTGACATGTTTGAGGCGATGATGGTGAGCCCGAGTGGATGATCGAATTTGCCAAGCGGGAATCCCGCCGGGCCATCACCGAGAAGCGACAGGAATTTGAAGCTCGACTCGCCAAGATTCGCCAGGAGGAAGAACGCCTAAAGCAGGCCCAGGACAGCGCCGAGCGGCCTAGAAAAAAGCAGGTATGAATATCTCTGCTGTGGGAAAGGCCATATACTAACCTGGATAGCGACTTGACGAACCAGCGTTTGAGACTGCCGACGAAAAACAATTTGTTCTCGACGACTATGACAGCGACACAGAGCAGAAAAAGCCCGATTCTGGCAACGATGGTCTGTCTGCGAGCACGTTGGCTTTATTAGAACGGTTCAAAGGGCAGTTCTCCTCCCAGAAGAAAGAAGAAGGCGACGACGCGGATGACGAGGTGAAAATCTTTTATTGCTCAAGAACGCACTCTCAACTGAGTCAATTTGCCGGCGAATTGCGGCGAGTCACATTCCCGTCCAGTATACCTAGCGACCTTGATCCAGAGAGCAAAGATGACCTCTCCGCACTTGAAGAGCGTGTGAAACATCTCTCGCTAGGTTCTAGGAAGAATCTTTGCATCAACCCCAAAGTTCGGGCTTTGGAGAACAATACCGCAATCAACGAAAAGTGTTTAGATCTACAGCAGTCCGGTGTCGCGGCTGATAAGAAGTGCGCATTCCTTCCATCTAAAGACGATGAGGCTCTAGCTCTTCAATTTCGGGACCATACCCTGGCGACAATCAAGGATATTGAAGACATCGGCTTGGTCGGTAAAGAGCTTGGAATATGTCCCTACTATGCATCCCGTCCGGTTATCAAACATAGCGAGGTCAGTTCTACAGCATGCAATTACGACATTTGCAAAGCTAACAATTCCAGATTATAACACTCCCATATCCACTGCTGCTGCAAAGATCTGCCCGTGAAGCTCTCAATCTGTCCGTCAAGGGTCACGTTGTCATAATCGATGAAGCCCACAACCTGATGGATGCAATCGCTGGTATCCATTCGGTATCAGTCACACTGAATCAACTGCAAACTGCCATCACGCAGCTGACGACATATGCTCGCAAGTTCAAGAATCGGCTAATAGGTAAGAATCGAAATTATGTTGCTCAAGTCATTCGGCTGGTGAGCTCCATTACAAATCATCTACGGTCAATCTCCCAACAAAAGGGGCAATCAGATGGATCAGTGCAGGCGTCAGATCTCATGGCTGGCAAAGGAGTTGATCAGATCAACCCTTACAAGCTAACTCGGTATCTTCAAGAAAGCAAACTCGCCCGGAAAGTGGATGGGTACGTTGAATCCACAGAAGAGGCACAACCTGGCCGCTCCAAAGACAAGACCACTATGCCGGTCTTGTTCCATATTCAAAGCTTTCTTCTTACATTGATGAACCCTTCAGAAGAGGGACGCCTCTTCTATCAAAAAAGTCAAGACGATACCATGCTGAAATACATGCTTCTGGATCCTACCAACCACTTCCGAGAGATTGCTGAAGATGCCAGGGCCGTCATATTGGCTGGCGGTACCATGTCCCCTGTAAGTTTTCTTCTCATTTACAATACCATGCCCTAACTCTGTGTATAGATGTCAGACTATGTAAACCATTTGTTCTCATATCTGCCCCCGGAGCGACTTGGTACTTTCAGCTATGGCCATGTTATTCCACACACCAATCTAGTGGCGCAGTCCTTGACGCAAGGGCTTTTAGGGTCTGAATTCGATTTCACCTATGAGAAACGGAATTCTGAAAAAATGGTCTGATATCCACAGCCCAGACACGTTATTGTGTTTTATTAAAATTTTCGCTAGATTGTCGACCTTGGACGCACCTTAGCAGCCCTTTGCCAAATCATCCCAGATGGCATTGTTGCTTTTTTCCCCAGTTATGACTACCTAAGCCAGGTTGTGAATGTCTGGAAGAAACCCATACCCAACGGCAACGGTCAATCCACCCTCGATCTACTGGAACGAAAGAAGAAGGTTCTCTACGAGTCCCGTGAAGCAGTGACATCAACAGACGCCTTGCTACAGGAGTATACCGATGCAGTTGAATCGGGATCTGGGGCATTGCTTCTTTCTATCGTGGGTGGAAAGTTGTCAGAAGGCATCAACTTTTCTGATAAGCTGGGGCGAGGCGTCTTTATCATTGGCCTACCATTCCCTAACATTCGCAGCGCTGTCTGGCAGGCTAAGATCCAGTACCTCGAGGAAAAGGCCTACAAGCAGGCCTCTGGTTCCGAGTCAGAAAGGAAAGCAGCAGGCAAAGCGGCCGGAAGAGACTTTTATGAGAATTCTTGCATGCGAGCAGTGAACCAATGTATTGGGCGAGCTATTCGCCATGTCAATGATTATGCTGCAATTGTCATGATCGACCGCCGATATGATTCGCCTCGCATCCAGGGAAAATTGCCTGGTTGGATTCGAGGGAGCCTGGTGCCAGCACCGCCCAGGCGGGCGGCTCAGATGACCGTACAAAGACTTTTCAAGTTTTTCGCCGAAAAGAGGCGTAGCACAGAACAAAAGTAAAAATTAAAGGCAAAAATGGACCAGCAGGTTGCATACATGGAAAGCAGTGTTGACTACATGTAACTCAGGCTAATGTAGTCCAACCTATGATGTCAATTTTGGACAAAACAGCCCTAAATAAACCCGGCAGAATAAACAAATATTAGGCGGTGTACTGTCAGCAGCTCACGTGATTATGACAAAGCTAGGGTCAGGGCTTGACCCTATCACGGGACAAGCGAATTTGTTAGCGCACACTCTAGCTTGCCCAAGCCTGGATTTCAACATCCAAGACGGAACGACCCTCCCCCCTTCAACGCCCAATACACACGGTCTTGTCGAAACACCACCGCCGACAAGATGCCTACCCGTTTCTCGAAGACCCGGAAGCAGTGAGTCGACACCCTTTCCTGTGCCGTCTGAATCGACTCCCCGCAGATCGCGACGTCAAAAATATCATGTCGACATCGCATATCCAACATGTCACTAACCTTTGATTTCTTCACACAGCCGCGGCCACGTCTCGGCCGGTTACGGTCGTATCGGCAAGCACCGCAAGTCTCCCGGTGGTCGTGGTATGGCCGGTGGTCAGCACCACCACCGTACCAACATTGACAAGTTCCACCCTGGTTACTTCGGTAAGGTTGGTATGCGGTACTTCCACAAGACCAACCAGCAGTTCTGGAAGCCCACTGTCAACGTTGACAAGGTACGTTTCAATATCCGAGTCGAGCCGTGAAAAGAAGAAAATTCGTGTGGATTGGTCCTAGTGTATGGAGAAACGGAACCGACAGCAAAATCCGAAGGAAGAATAAAGGCCAATCGACATGATGGAATATGGCACAATTTTTATCTGGACAATATCGCTGACCAATGGTCTCATTTTTCACAGCTCTGGTCCCTCGTCCCCACCGAGCAGCGTGATGCCTACCTGAGCGGCAAGAAGACCGACGTCGCCCCTGTCATCGACCTCCTTCCCCTCGGCTACTCCAAGGTCCTCGGCAAGGGCCGTCTCCCCCAGATCCCCGTCGTCGTCCGTGCCCGCTATGTCAGCCGTGACGCCGAGGAGAAGATTAAGGCCGCCGGTGGTGTTGTTGAGCTCGTCGCATAAGCGTTGATTCAAGTTGGTGTTTCTGGAAAAGGCGGGTGAATAGGAGCAACATCAGCCCTGTGTTCGGTCTTGCGTGAATCAAGTTCGTTCGCACGGAGGACGATCGGAAACTCAAAATGAGACTGTCGGGATCGAAAGTATCGGTACTGGCGATCGAAAAGAAAAAGGGTTTTTTGTGTATGCAAATCAGCATAGCATGGCCTCCGAATGCCCTTACGATTTCACATTGTGTTAAACAAATACCATAAGGAGGATTTTTTCAACTTGTTCATGCGCTCGCTATCTGACGGCGACGTGTCAGTGTTGCTGAGACTTGCTCATGTAGATTGAATGGTCAAAGCTGCTTAGTCCTGGGCATGTGCTTCCAATGTTGGTCCCGATTAGGTATGGGCTACGTCTTCGTAGAATCATCGGTCGTGGTAAGGTATGTCGGCTGCGATTGATGTTCGACATTGTTATGGTCAAATCATATGGCATATAACTGTGTCGTTCTACACGTTCAACTCGTCACATATGTACATCTTAGATCTTCGACTCCCGCACCGAACCTCGTCGGCCGGCCTTATCCGAATCTGCCAGTGTCTCACTGATAAACCGAACAGCCTCGTCGACCATCTTCTCAGTCACCTCATGACCCGCCGTCTCGTCAATGATATCTTCAAAAGACACAGCACCGTCACCAAACCACCCATCGGACGAGATCCCCTGCTTGAACCAATTGAGGAACAGCTCTCCGCGATGATAAGGCACAAGCTTGTCCACGCCGCCAGACAGATTCAAAATGCGCTTACCAGCCAAGCACTTGGTCAAGAGTGGCCGCAGTGTCTGCTGCTCGCTTTCCGATGGCTGAGGCAAGGTTCCTTCGCGCAATGGCCCAGTTGAGGGCCCGCAGTCCACATGCTTCAGCATCATACTAGCAGGATCGTATTGCTTGACCGTATCAAGGAATGATGTTGGCAAAGCCTCCGAGCCAAGAACCTTCGCACCTGGAGGGTTGCTCTCTGTCCATGACGGAAGCTTCGACAGTCGTGCGCGGTCTGCCATGAGGTTGATATAGTCCGGGCAACCAATGATAACTACACCCGCACTAACGCGAGGCTCATGCAGCAAGCAGCTCCACGCTGCGTGTCCGCCCAATGAGACACCGAGAACTAGGTTCTCGGTGATCTTGTGCTCACCACTGGGGAACGTGTAGGCTGCGAGGTAGTCCATCAGCAGCGATGTATCTCTGGCAGTGCCCTCTGTTTCAAACATTAGAAATCGTACCAATACAACCCTCGATACCTTCACTCACGGAAAATAGAGAACATATCCTGCGCATGGCGAGGATTGCCTTGTCTCCATGCCTCATTGGCAAGAGGATCAACCATACGAGTTCCGTGGTTCCGCTGGTCAAAAGAAACAGCAATCAATCCCTTAGCCGAAGGCGTATCTACGTTTCTTGTATTCCAGTCGGTGATGGTTGAGTCGGCGATGCCAGTCATCCGTTCCTGAGTAGCCAGTCTGGGGTGAAGGAGCCATAAGCATGCTACTTCGGATGCCTCTGGACGGAGCTCTTCCAGTCCAAAGACTGTTACTGAAATGCCGGCAATTGCGTAGACTTTCTTGGAGATGTTGACCGGCTTCGGCCGGCCCGAGTCGTCAAAGGACTTCAATGGGTCGGTCATTGTGACGGGATAGACTGTAGATTGGAATTGGACAGTAGGATATGAGAAGCAAGGTGAGTGGTTGAGGGGTGAAATGGCGGGGAGTGTAGATGGTTGTTTAACGGCGACTCGGGTATACTAAGAAAAGCCGAGGGCCTTACCATATTGTCCCTAGGCACATTCAACGTATAGTTTATTCTTGATCTAGACTTATATCTCAGTGCATAAATCTATGCTCTGCAGATTAGCATCTAATTATTGAATTTCTAATCTTGCAAATGTACTTAATTGGGTTAAGAATGTACTGCCACGCTACCTGAGACATATATGTTATAACTTATACTAAAAACACTTTGATATTGCAAAGCCCTGTTAATCAATGAATCTACATCTAACCACTGTCGTACTTCATAACTTAAGTTACTTCTAAGTTAACTTATACTACAATGTACTGTAGTTGGCCCAACCCCTTTTTCAGTCCAACTGACCGCCCGCTCTGTGGCTGTTTAGTGGGCCTTCTCCAGTCGGAGCGCGTCAACTGGGGCGGAACTCCACCGAACTAAATCATCTCCAACGCTCCTTTAATGTCAACACTCGCGTGTCCATCTTCACTTGTCTTTTTTTTTTCCGTGGGGCTTTTCAATCCTAGCATGACGCGAAGAACTTTTGCACTGTGACAGGGTCTCGATTGATCCACACGTATGTAAAGTGGTTCCTGACTCGCCACATGAACTGCAACTGTTAATCACCTTGCATTAGCACCACCCTGACAATATGTCGGCCTCTTCAGTTCATAAAGAGCCTGAAGTTGGCTCTCTCAAAACCGACTCGAAGAAACCCGAGCCCCTTTCCATCTCAAATGGACCAAAATTAGCGTCGCCCTTCCCTTCCCCTACGGATACGAAGAAACCAACCTCCCTTAGACGGGCGCCGACCACAGATGAGAATGCAGGCCTGGACTCCTATCCAAAGAAGGAAGCTGGAAGGATACTGAAGGACACCGAAAATCGTCCGTCTTCACTAAAGCATGGCTCTCCGAGGGGCAGATCATCCCTGAGTACTCGACCGCCAAACCGGTCGACCGACGAGCAGCAACCATGGCCTCGCCATCAACGCCAATCATCTATTCCTGGAGCCTCTCCTCAATCTCGTGCCCAGAGCGTGCAATTCCAAGACACCGATACCGAAGCTCAGTCCCGGCCGCAATCGCGGCCCGCGTCTCTACACGGTGACGAGGAGGAGGGTCCAAAAGGGAAACCATCTTTGTTCGGCAAGCTCAAATCATTGGCCGCTGCACCTGCCTTTACTTCACATTCACGATCCCCGAGCAGTGCCAGTGCGGACTTCCGACCAGTCCAACCCGACGTTGCGACCCCGGGCTCAGAAAGGGGAGAATTCCGTTTCCCAGAGCCTTTGGCAGAGGAGGGGAGTGAGATTGATGCCGACGCAGAAGAGAGCGGAGGTGAGCAACGCGAGCGCCGGGAAAAGAAGAAATTGTCCAGGCGTCGCAAGCAACAACAGGGGGAATCTCACACCGCACCTACAACACCTAAAACCACTCGCAGACCGTCTTTCCATTTCGCTTCTTCCTTTGCGCCCTTTGAAAACTATCGGACCAATTTATTCCCCCGAAGAGCCAGCACTACGGACTTCACACCCCAGCAGCGTGAGGGTGTCTCGGAAGATGAAGGTCGTGAGAGGCTCAACCGTCGTACAAGCCGTCCTTGGGCTGCCAATCGGGGCCTGAGCTACACCGGGCGGCAACCAGATGGCACCCAGGACGAACAGCGGCCCAGTAATCTGAGACGATTGACTGGGTTCGCCGGGCCTGGAAATGAAGAGAGCTTAGCGGCCAGTTGGAGACGCCATCGGAATGAACGTGGTACTAGCGCCAGTGCTCAGCGATGGAAGCAGATCAAAGCCGGTCTCAAGCTTATTGGCCAGCGACGAAAGCCAGACAATACCGTGGACAGCAAAAAGTCCGCCGAGCTTCTTGCTGAACTCGCTTCGGCTGTGCCCGCTGCATTGATTTTGGCCAGTGCGTTCCAACGTGACGAACATGGCAGCAAGCGAATCCCTATCCTCCTGGAGCAGCTCAAGGTTCGTGTTACGGACAGCCGCGTTGACTCCAGCTCGGGTGATCGCCATTTGGTCTTTCGCATTGAGATGGAATATGGCAGTGGTATGACACGGATGAAGTGGATCATCTTCCGCACCCTGAGAGACTTTGCCAATCTGCATCTCAAGTACAAGCTCCACCTGGGCACACAAAAATACATCCAGCTACGGACGAGCGAGAACAGCCCGAGTCTCCCTCGTTTCCCCAGGAGCGCCTTCCCCTACATGCGAGGTGTGCGTGGCCTTGAAAGCGAATTTGAGGATGAAGACGAGGAAGGTGGTTACGAAACTGGTGCTGAGGGAATGAGCGGGACAGAGAGGCCAATGAGGAGGAAACAGAGCCAACAACCAAGCCAGCGTCGAGCCTCTGGAGCGATCATCCGCAGAAAGTCCAGCGTTACCAACCAGGAAGGCGAGTCAGCTGCAGGACCTTCCTCTACCCACGAAGGAGTGACCGGGAAGAAAGAAACATACCCAGAAAAGCAGCGAAAGAAGCTCGAGCTCTATTTGCAAAAGATGATCAGGTTTTTGATCTTCCGAGCTGACAGTAACCGTCTGTGCAAATTCTTGGAACTTTCTGCTCTTGGTGTTCGTCTGGCCGCAGAAGGTAGTTATCACGGCAAAGAAGGGTTCTTGATCATTCAGTCCTCAAAGGGTCTTGATTTCCGGAAAGCCCTGACTCCCTCTCTGATCAAGAAGCGGCATTGGCCCAAGTGGTTCTTGGTCAGACACAGCTACGTCGTCTGTGTGGATTCCCCAGAGGAGATGAATATTTACGATGTTTTCTTGGTGGATGCTCATTTCAAGATCCAGACACAAAAGATCAGCCTTCGCAACCAAAATCCAAAGGATCTTGCCAAGTCCGCGAAGCAATCTGCAAGACACCCTCAGCACCACACCCTCCGACTTGAGAACTCTGAACGCAAGCTGAAACTGCTGGCTCGAAACGAGCGTCAACTCCAGCAGTTTGAAGACTCGATCCGTTTCATGGCTGACAACACCCCCTGGATGCGGCCCAACCGGTTCGACAGTTTTGCGCCTGTGCGACAAAAGTGCTTTGCACAATGGCTAGTTGATGCTCGGGACCACATGTGGGTTGTTTCGCGAGCAATCAACCAGGCGAAGGATGTCATTTACATCCACGACTGGTGGCTGAGTCCAGAGCTGTACCTGCGTCGCCCTGCCGCCATCAGTCAGAAATGGCGGCTGGACCGTCTCCTGCAGCAGAAAGCTCGCGAGGGCGTCAAGGTCTTTGTGATTATGTATCGCAATATTAACTCTGCCATTCCCATTGACTCGGAGTATTCCAAGTTCTCTCTCCTTGACCTTCACCCCAATATCTTCGTCCAGCGTTCACCAAATCAGTTCCGTCAAAACACCTTCTTCTGGGCCCACCACGAAAAGCTTTGTCTTATTGATCACACTCTGGCATTTGTTGGAGGCATTGATCTATGCTTTGGTCGTTGGGATACTCCGCAGCATCAGCTGACCGATGACAAGCCCACTGGCTTCGAAACCACGGATGGTCCTAAGGATGCAGACCATTGTCAGCTTTGGCCTGGAAAGGACTACTCCAACCCCAGAATCCAGGACTTCTATGATCTTGACAAGCCATATGAGGAGATGTATGATCGCAACGTTGTGCCGCGTATGCCTTGGCACGATATCTCCATGCATGTCGTCGGCCAGCCTGCTCGGGATCTTACTCGTCACTTCGTGCAACGCTGGAATTATATCCTTCGCCAGCGCAAGCCCACTCGACCGACCCCCTTCCTCTTGCCACCGCCCGATTTCAACCCCGCTGATTTAGAAGCCCTGGGTCTGGACGGAACATGTGAAGTACAGATTCTCCGTTCCAGCAGCATGTGGTCGACGGGAACACCGGATGTCACAGAACACAGTATTATGAATGCCTACGTCAAGATGATCGAGGAATCTGAACATTTCGTCTACATCGAAAACCAGTTCTTCATCAGTACTTGCGAGATTGATGGCAGGAAGATCGAGAACCTCATTGGAGATGCCCTGGTTGAACGTATAGTCCGAGCCGCCAAGAACGAGGAAGCATGGCGCGCGGTCATTGTCATTCCGTTGATGCCCGGCTTCCAGAACACCGTCGATAGCGAAGGTGGTACCAGTGTGCGTCTCATCATGCAGTGTCAATACCGCAGTATCTGCCGTGGAGAAACCTCCATCTTCGGCCGCCTCCGCGCTCTTGGAATTG
>ERZ1673737.2254-NODE-2254-length-16516-cov-4.398882_pt1 | contig 16516 bp, 24 predicted proteins | sample MGYA00580211_ERZ1673737 | MGnify/ENA primary metagenome ERZ1673737 (study PRJEB41218, sample SAMN15661789) | gut metagenome | host: Homo sapiens | place: Canada: London | collected 2015-08-20/2019-03-30 | study: EMG produced TPA metagenomics assembly of... | reverse complement strand
TTAGTAAAACACGTTTTTCTATCCTCTGTGCTGGCACACCATTTGGTTCCCCCACCTGCCTTTCGTTTTTCATCGCCAATGCGGGCTACGACCGACCAATTGTGCTGAACATGACTGCCGACCCGTCAAAGCTTCTCGAGACGCCGAGCATCAGCGGTAAGTGTCTAGAAATCCCATACTCGACATATACACCCAGCGGTAACACCAGCTAATACGCCGCATAGATTCTGGTGGTAGTGGATGCCCCGGCGCAGCAAACGTCACTTCGAAGGAAGCGCAGGACTCGGACGTAGCTGTTGACGGCGCTGCCAAGAAAAAGAAGAACAGAAAGAGGAATCCCAAGAAGAAGCAACAGAAAGTCCAGACCGATCCGCCATCGATCCCTATATCGCAGCTATTCCCACACAACACCTTTCCCAAGGGCGAAGAAGTCGAATACAAGAACGAAAATCGGTACCGAACCACCAACGAGGAGAAACGGTACCTTGACAACCTCAATAGCGAATTCCTCTCTGACTACCGCCAGGCAGCTGAGGCACATCGTCAGGTCCGTCAGTGGGCACAGAGAAGCATAAAGCCAGGTCAAACGCTCCTCGACATCGCCAACGGCATTGAGAATAGCGCGCGACGTCTGGTTGGCCATGATGGCTTGATCGAAGGCGACTCACTGATAGCCGGCATGGGATTTCCCACAGGTTTGAATATCGACAACGTCGTCGCCCACTACAGCCCAAACGCCGGTTGTAAGACCGTGCTTACACCGAACAATGTACTCAAAATTGATATTGGCATTCATGTAGGCGGTCGGATTGTAGATAGCGCCTTTACGATGGCGTTCGATCCTATGTATGACAACCTACTCGCAGCCGTCAAGGATGCAACTAATACTGGTGTGCGCGAAGCTGGCATCGACGTTCGGGTGGGAGAACTGGGCGGTTATATTCAGGAGGCGATGGAAAGCTACGAGTGTGAAATCAACGGCAAAACTCACCCGATCAAGGCGATTCGCAACCTGTGCGGCCACACAATCCTTCCATACTCCATTCATGGCACCAAGAGTGTCCCCTTTATCAAGTCAAACGATATGACAAAGATGGAAGAAGGGGACGTTTTTGCTATCGAAACCTTTGGCAGCACCGGTAGCGGCCGATACGTCGAAGGAGGCGAAGTCTCGCATTACGCATTGCGTGGTGATGCGAATAGAAAAGATTTGACTTTGTCATCTGCCAGATCCGTTTTAGGAGCTATCAAGAAGAACTTCAGCACGATCCCTTTCTGTCGACGCTATTTGGACAGGATCGGGCAAGAGAGGTATCTCCTCGGTGTAAGAACTTCCACTATGGCCTTATTGGAGCTCTTGACTACCAAAAACATAGTTGAATCACCTAGTAAAATCCGGGATTGTTGAAGATTATCCCCCTCTGAATGAAAAGCAAGGGACGTATACGGCACAGTTTGAACATGTAAGTCATTTGGGTCCTGCTGAAGAAGAAATAAATACTAATGGTGGATAATAGACAATTCTACTTCGACCAAACGTCAAAGAGGTCATTAGTCGGGGGGATGACTTTTAAATGTTCAATATTGGTTTTTTTTTCACTGATTAGGGTGGATTCGGACAGTTACAGAAATAGGTATCGTGGTTCGTGAGTAGATACTCAAAAAATGACGAGTACCAAGAGTAAAAAAGGGAACTCCGTTCCGCATCTTATAAACTAGGGCGTCCACTTTCCATAGCTTCAAATGATGAATATATTTGACTTCTAGATCGGGCTATACTTGGGCATCTGCCGATGTTTCGGGCGGATTGATCTTCGGTTTAGGATATTCTAATTTTCGGTCTTACATACTGCTTATGCCCCGCCTGAAATCCCTGGACCGCTCTGGATTCTAGTCGGAGCGATATGCGCCGGATCGGACTGCCATTGTACTTGTATATCCACTTCTATGCATATAAGGATTCATAATTATTGCTGGCTAACACTGTTCTTATCCGGTGTAGACCACCGATATCTGACTACATTGGCAAGCATCGACGTCTTGTTCAACCCTCTCCTTTTACGCAGACCAAACACTTTCTACCATGGCTGGCATTGCGCAACAGTTAATCGAAAGGATTGACGCCGTCGACGCGGCCATTTTTGAAGGCCAGGATGCCACGCGACAGCAGCTGGCTCTGGCGGCCCGGAAACTCTTCCACAAGCTAGAGACGAAGGAAGAAAAAACAATGCGACTCGCCATAGAGGAACCAATCATGTTCTCTGTGCTTCAAACCCTGATCGATATTGGCATGTTTGAGGCCTGGGCTGCTGCTGATGGGGGCGAAAAAGATGTGAGCGAGTTGGCCAGGCTCAGCAAGGAAGATATAGAACCTGAGCTTCTAGGTATAGCTTTCCTACCTCCATTTTAGTGACATTGAATATGTGCACTAACCAATCCACTAGGTCATCAACTACGACTGATGGCTGCCAACCACATTATCCAGGAAACGGCGAACGACCGCTATGCACCTACGCCTTATTCCCTCGCAATCGGAGATAAGAGCACTCAGATTGCCCCAGGTCTTCGCATCAGGTGAGCTTCAACCTCTACTGACGGTGTAGCTCTCGACCCCAGATGGACTAACGAGCAATGAACTACTAGAACAGATCACGTCGCACCATGTGCCATGCACTGGCCCAATTTCTTAGCCAAGACCAACTACCGTAAGCCGGTAGACGACGAGGCTAGCTGCTACATTGATACCTTCCCTGAGAAGAAGAGCTTCTTTGAGCGATGTAGCGCAAACCCCGTACACCAGGAGAGTTTCTCATGCTTTATGGATGTGTGGGCGAAAGGAAAGAGACCTTGGCCGCAGTTCTACGACACACAGGCACTGCTCGATGGCGCCGACCTTAGCGATGGTAGTCCTTTCGTTGTGGATGTTGGCGGACACCACGGCATCGATCTTATGCGCGTGGCTGAGAAACACCCAGACCTTCCCGTTGGGTCTCTTGTGCTGGAGGACCTACCAGAGGTTGTCGGTCCTGTCAATCTCACGACGGACAAAATAAGGACTGTGGCACATGATCTGTTTCAGGAGGGCGTTGAGCAGCCCATTAAAGGTGGGCCACCTGGTCGTCTACCTGTGCAGTGTCCAAGGAGGCTAACCGGAATGAAGGAGCTCGAGCGTACTTCATGCATGCCGTACTGCATGACTGGTCAGACGAGACATCTGTCAAGATCCTTAAACAGATCGGCGCCGTTATGAAGCGCGGCTACTCGAAAGTGCTTATTAATGACATTGTGATCCCATCTACGGGTTCCAGTTGCTACCAAGCAGCCATGGACTGTCTTGTATTGCAGGCTTCGGCTAATGAAAGAACAGAGGCCGTGTGGAGCAAGGTGATTCAGGATGCTGGTCTCAAGCTAGTCAAGTATTACCCAGATGGCCGTGGGTACGAGAGCATTATTGAGGCCGAGTTGCCATGAACAGTGCCGTATTGCTTGTATCTAGAAGAAAGATGAGACCAACAATATTCAGCCCTTGCATGTCCCGGTTCGGCGTACCCCTCGATCGGCATAGATATATTTGTGGAAGTGCAATAGATTCTCTGCATCGATGAGAGCTTGGCGCTACACTAACTCGTCATGGTATACTTGGGCAAGCTGTATTGTTCAAAAAATTAAATTGGATCTCTTCTATGAAATATAGTGTGAAGCCTCCGTGGATCAAATAGACAATCGACCAAGCAGGACGTTCCTAAACAAAAAATCGGCTTCTGCATCCGATGACAAAGGTGAGCGCCAAACAACGGAAAAAGCAAAGACAAAATTTGCATGCCCAAAATATCATCCGTTCTGTTATATGTATCAAAATCGGTCTTATAAGATCTAGAAGTCTAGATATTTCTTCATAAAATCAAGCTGCCTCTGGAGAACTTCTTCTGCTCCCTCTCCGTTAATGACATCCATATGACCTCTACCAGCCACTAGATCGAACTCCTTTTGTGGCTCGGCGATCATATCAAAGACAGCTTTCTGACCGGCGGGCGTCGAGATAGTGTCCTCGGCGGGAGTAACCATCATGGCCGGCGTCCCTTTGATCAGGCGCATTGCGCCATATGGCTGCCATGCCAACACATGGTAGTAGCTCTGAACTGTTGTCTGGTTGGTAAAGAACGAAGTGGTGATTCGCCGTCACTCGCACCGATACAACGATTATCATACAGTAACACAGTTACTCCCTGCTGCTGAAACCAGGCCGCAACGTCTGGCAATAAAATCTCTTTTGGGGTGTTGAACTAGAAATATTCAGGGGACTGTGTTTCCAACTAAGGATACATAACCGTACGTACCCCTTGATTCATGACAATAGCTGGCCCACGGATTGTCCCTGGGTAAAGCCATCCACGTAACGTCAACCCATCAAAAGTAGGAAATTCAACATCCTCGCGATTCATTGTAGACAGTCCGTGCTCTCTACAGTAGCACGCAACAAAGTTTTTAAAATGTATGCAGCGCTGCCATTCATGTTGTATATATCAACACGAAATGTGCAACAATGTACTGCAATTCGAACATGGGTGTGGTTTCGGTGTGGATATCGGTGATATTTCGGTGCGGACCACCTGAGCTAATTGTGGGCCTAAGAAGCTAAGGACGCCGATTCTATGGCTGGATATATGGGGGCCGTGGGGGCCGTATTGGTAACAGGATGTCCTTACTCCAGAATCCCTGTAGTTTCTAGCCCCACATTCAAGCCGGAATAGTGTCAGACCTAGAATATCGAGATACTGGAAAGATTGTGATCATCTAAATCATTATTTAGCTATAATTCTCCGCTTAATAGGCCGCACCCGAACATAACAAGTCATTTTTGTCATTTTCTTCCTCATTACCACAAACGCGAAATGACCGTCCCGAATGGTAATAAACACATCCAGCATGCTCCAGAACCTATCGCCATTGTTTCTGCAGCCTGTCGGTTACCGGGAGTGACTTAATTTTATTAGTGGTTTACATAGTAAATGCAAGTACCTCTAGTGTTACGTGGTCCCCATTTCTGCCGGTCCTCGGAGGTCTAATGGTGCCAAGAACTGTATTGCACTAAGCTCTTTTTGGGTGGGTAATACACTTACGACCCACCTCCCTATTTAGGAAGGAAGGTGTCCATCTAGCCGGGGGGTGGTGTCCATCTAGCAGTGTCCTATCTCTTTGGCACCGCCACGATCCAAGTGGGAACCGCAGTCCGAGTACCCACTGCACCTGGCCCCTCTAGACAGTGTCTTACAGAGCATGTTCACATCGCTTTATCGTGGTAGCCGTAGCAATGTGGACAAGCTACTCGTTCCCAGAGGCATCCGTGAACTGACTGCCTCTGGTCACACCTGGAAGTCCGGAGAGGCAGTATCTGTGACCAACTCAAATCTTACATCAGGAGAGGCGTCTTTGTACGACCCTGCAAGTGGGTCGCTAATCATGCAGCTCAACGACGTGTCATTCTCCCCCATGTTAGATGGTCGAGAGAGCGCTTACATGTCACACATTTATACTCAGTTGACGTGGAAGCCAGATTTCCGACTCCTGGATACAAATGAAAAACTCCAACAAGCACTGTTCGGTTGCGATGACAACACCGAGGCCCATGTACAGGAGGTTCTCGATTTGGCAGCTCACAAAGCACCAAATTTGAGGGTTCTCGAGTTCAACCTCGTGCCGGGAGACGTGGAATCTCTGTGGCTCGCAGGAGATCCAACACCACGTCCGGTTCGCGCTGCCCTCACCGAATTCCGTTTTGCTGCCACCAGTGCAGATGCTGTGCTAACCGCGGAAGAGAGCTATGCAGAGTGGCCTGCGGCACGAGGTGCCCGCTTCAGTGTGCTTGATCCCTTCAGCAAAGCTTTTACCGTACCCGCAGGAAGTTCCAAATTTGACCTTGTGGTAATCAAGTGGTCTCAACATGAATACTCTGGCGAGCTCGAGACACTCGCGGGCAACCTGCGCAGTCTTACTTCTGAGGGTGGCAGCATGGTATTCTATGATTTCACAAAATCCAGTCCGTCGGAAGAAAATCGATCGGTGAACGAGAATAACTCTTTCAGTGCACTGCAACGGTTCGGTCTCGGCAAGGTTCGCCAGACAACGGGTGGGGGTTGCATCGTCGCAGAGGTCAGCTCTGAACAGGCTCCCTTACCCAGCAACAATAATAGTGTGTACATTGTGCGTTTCTCATCTTCGCAATCGACTGTTGTCGATCACACCGTTTCGCAACTTCGAGAAGTTGGCTGGAGCTTCACTGTGATTTGCATCAACGACGAATCCGGCCATGGGCTTGCAGAGCTCCCTCATGGAGCAACGGTGCTCGTTATTGACGAGTTGACTCGGCCGTTGCTCGCCATGGCTACTGAGAATGAATGGACAGCTCTCCAAGCGATAATACAGAGAGAGTGTCACTTGGTCTGGGTGACACAAGGCTCGCAAATCAAGCCTACTGCGCCCTTCAAAGCCGTAGCCCATGGCGTTTTTCGTACTGTCCGTGCCGAGGTACCCATGATTCGCATCATGACACTTGACGTTGAGTCTGCCACAACAGCGAGCTCGGGCAGAAACGTGACTGCTATTAGTATGGCTCTAAGAGAGGTGATTTCAGCGAATGATAGATCTGCTCCTGTTGAGTGCGAGGTTGCTGAACGTGGCGGTCTGTTACAGTCAGCAGGATCTGGCCTGACGCTGGGGTGAATGAACGCAAGGTGGAAGACGACACAGGAGGCCCACCACCTATACTGACCAAGTTCCATTATTCAAAGTCTACCATCCGATTGGTCACGAATAGGCCTGGTAGTTTCGAGGCGCTACATTTCGCGGAGCAAGATCTAGATGGGTCCCAAGCTCAAGTGATAGGGCCAGATGAGATTGAGATCGAGATATTTGCATCAGGTTGCAACTCTAGAGATGTCAATACGGCTTTGGGACATTTGTCTGAGAAATCGGCTAGATTCAGCTGGGAAGGAGCTGGCGTGGTCGTCCGCGTAGGCGACACCGTCAGCACTCGCCATGTCGGTCAGCGAGTGGCAGTGTTTGGCCGAGGCTGCTTTGCCAACCGAGTGACGGTCTCATGCAAGGCTACCTTTCCCTTGCCTGATGACATTATATTCGAGGAGGCTGCAGCGTTACCAGTCGCCTTCCTCACCAGCTTATACGCACTTGGTCATCTCGCTCATGTACAGAAAGATGATCGCGTCTTGGTCCATTCAGCTTTTACCGAAATTGGGATCTCCTGCATTCACCTTTGCCAACGTTCAGGGTGTGATGTTTTTGCGACGGTCGGAACACCAGAGCAGCGGCATTTTCTGGCTCAAGAGCTTGGACTGCCGGAAGACCATATCTTCACGTCGGAGCCTACATCATTTCCTCCCGCGCTGCATGATGCAACCAAGGGTCATGGACTCAATGTCATTATCAGTCAGGCTACAAATGGTAATCTTGACTATGAGAACGTGCGGCTACTTGCCTCTGGTGGACGAGTTATCAGAATCACGAACGGAGGCGCCGATTTTGGGAATTTGCTGCTCACGGGATCACTCGCTGCCAACTGTTCTTTCCAGAGCTTGGATATAACAGCTTTACCCCAGGGAACTATTGAACTGTAAGTCAATTCTCGGTGAAGATTGTCTTACCCCTTTAGCAAGTGTTCGTACTCATCTTTGCAGTGTCTTCTCGGAGCTGTCTCAGCTCATTGCTGATGGCAATCTACCGCCCCCGTCATCGATCACACGTTTGGGCTTTGAAATGATACCTGAGGCGCTCCGACTTATTCGAGAAGGTACTCAAATTGGAAAGATCGTAATTTCAGACGGCCATAACACAAAGCTAGCTGTTCCAGTAAGAGCTCAAACATGACTTGAACCCAGTCGGTTTCTAACCTTTCTAGACCCGGCCGGCAAAGGCGTTGGCAGAATCCATTCTTCGCCCTGACCGTTGTTATGTCTTTGTGGGAGGCTTGAAGGGTATCTGTGGTAATCTTGCCATTCATTTGGCCTCCCACGGGGCCAAGCACATTGCAGTCATGTCCCGCAGTGGTTATGGAGATAAGGTATCTCAGAGCATCGCTGAAAACATTACAACACTAGGGTGTTCTCTTGATTTGGTTCAAGGCGATGTCACTTCTATCAGCGATGTCAGGCGGGCTTTTAGCGAAGTATCTGTTCCCGTTGGTGGAATCATTCAAGGAGCCGCCGTATTCAGGGTAGGACATCACTCCCAGAGCCATGTTTCGTTATTCGACCCTTATTGATCTAACAACTCTCAGGATCGGACGTTTGAATCCATGTCTCACATAGACTACCACGCTGCTTTATCAAGCAAAGTGACGGGTACATCCAACCTACATTATGTCTCTCTCGAGACAAAGCAACCCATCTCATTCTTCACCATGCTGTCCTCCATCTCCGGGGTTATAGGTCAGAAGGGCCGGCCAACTACGCTGGTGGTAATGCATTCGAGGACGCCTTCGCAGAGTATTGCGCGCATTGGGACTGCCCGCTATTAGCATCAAGCTCGGGCCCATAGAAGACGTCGGCATCATCCACGGAAACGAAGATCTCCAGAACAGGTTTGATGGCAGCACTCTGCTTGGCATCAATGAGGGTTTGCTACGCCGAATTTTGGACTACTCTCTCCTTCAGCAGCATCCAGACCCACATCGCCGTCTCAACCTCACCAGTCAAGGCCAAATGATCACAAGTCTAGTTGTTCCTCAGCCCGAGGACAGCGACCTGCTCGGAGATGTACGCTTCAGAGGCTTGCGAGTCCTCGGACCGGATGGTCCACGTTCGAGAGGGGACGCTAGCAAAGACAAAGAGACACAGATCTTATTGTTTCTAACACATTCTCAGAATCCCGATATTGCAGCCGTGCGGGCCGCAGCTATCACGGTCGTGGGTGCGCGGTTGGCAAAGCAGCTACGCTTAACTGATGCGCTAGACTCGGCACCGCCCCTCTCGTACTATGGGTTAGACTCACTGGCGGCTGTGGAGCTACGAAACTGGGTGCGTATGACATTGGGAGTAGAGCTCACCACATTGGATGTAATGAATGCGGTGAGCTTGGGAGAAGTGTGTGACAAAGTTGTCGGCAAAATGGGAGTTATCATGTAGTTCTGATCTTGTTCGATCGTGAGGGTCTGTAAGCGCAACCCTGGCCATCTGCACGCGTCTCCCAAGTTTTCTACACCAAGAACCCGAACGTTACTACTGCTTTTAATTTTATATTTGCCTTCTCTCATCATTCAGTTAAGAGGTATTTTAATGAAAGCCCACAGAACTAGTGTGGGGGCATCGAATCCAGATAGAAATGCAACCATGCATGTAATCATACATGTACCACCCGTGGTTCAATTGTTTTTCACAGAAAGATCAGCTTATTGAGTCTGCTCCAAAATTCGACGCGTGAAATGCGGAGAAGAGAAGCCAAGCTGTGTGCGACTACTGTAGGACACAGTCCGATAGGAGTGGGACCTGTTTGGGTTACGCGCAGTTTCGGAGTCCGTACCAAGCGTGTGATATGAACAAACAGTCATTCTCACTCTATCAGTGTGAACATAGTAAGGCCGAGGCAATATGAAAATGTTTAACAAACAGTCAGACTCATCAGCCCGGATCATGATAGCTGATTTGCACCTGCATTGTGCTTGGTTTACTGCCTCTGCGGCTTCAAATATATATCCGTACCATGTGTCGTTGCCGATCGTTAATTACTCTCAGCTTGGGATCGGCTTACCCTACCTTATCGCCAACAAAAAGTGACACCTACGGTGGAACCCACAAATACCAGAGCCGATCATGGAGTTGGCCTAACCCTAAACCGGGAGAGTCTCGTATTTGGGTCGTAGCCAAAGACTCGGTGACATGATATTCCTCGGAGCGGTTTTCTCTCATAATCGGCCAGCATGCCGTCGGTACCGGATTAGAACCTCGGTCTACGCTTCATATTTGAAGATTTTTTTTTTTTGGATAACTAATACTCCAATAACTAGAAAATATGATGACTTGCTCGCACTTGGAAAAATCATGTCATGCAGCCGTGACCGAAACTCGCCGATTCCCGAGAATATTCGGGACCAGCTAGTTGTTGGTAAGCTCCTGTCTTCGGGTAGAGCTATCTCGGCATAGCCGCAAGTAAGTAATGTATCGATCACCGTCAATGGAGAACTTCTAATAATTTCAGAATTTCGAAAGGAGAGTGAGTAAATGTGGCCCCACTTGCATTCTTCATTCCCTAGCAGGACATATCCCTTTTTACCGAGAAGATTCAGTGTTCATGGCACGAACTCAGGGGCTTTCAAACAGGTAATAACATCGAGTGGTTGGGAAATTTTAAGACGTACACTGGGCATATCAGGACCCATCTCCACAGGCATCACCCCAGCCTCCGTTTCGCAAAGAATGTTGCCTTCAGTTATTTTCAGATCGGCCCGGGTCCTTGGGCTCGTCTTCGGTCCAACCTCCGTCGGAATGGTGAGCTGTCACGCGAGATTTCATCTGATCTGCGAATAGACGTTCATGCAAACCCAACGCGACGCACGGTGAATCCCACATAGCCAGAGTCATATCGAAAAAGACGTTTGATTAGACGCTGGGAGCCTCGGATCGAAGTTTGTTGAAGCGAGTGATCCGAAAGGATCGCATGCTTCTGCAGTATAATAAGAGAATAAGGGAGCTAAAATAACCAGTCTCCTGAAAGAGGTTAGTGTATTGTGGGGGAGGAGCCGTGAAGGATCCAACACGGAGAAACCTCCGCGCGCCCAATGGCTTCATTTGCGGCTTCCAATTTTCGCCTGTAAGACAAATGATTCGAAGATGAATTCCTGGAGAAACCTTGCAAATGGATCGCTTTGACCGGGAGGCGCCATGTAATATACTGGATGGCGAGAACTGATATTATGTGATTTGAAACTAGGGAGGCAAAACCCCAAGATGCCACATGGCCACTCAGCCGAGTAGAAACGGGAGCGTGTCGAGTAAATTAAGCACATTACCCTTGTTCATGTGATTGTCTACCTAGGCGGTATTCTTTCAGTCAGTTATTCCACCATTCAATGTGTATTCGGGCCTGAATTCTAGACTTGCCAGGTTCATGCAGCGGGAGGCTAGCCAATTATTAAATTAGAAAGGGGGAAGCCAGCCCCAACTGCTTGCCCGATTTTTCTTTCGCCTCCTGACGGGATGTAGGCCCGGTCATCCAGGAATCGGTCCCTGAATTTGTTTGAATATCAAAATGAAAAACAGTAATGACTTTGGAATTGAGTGGTATGATTGGGGAATGTGTCCGGTCCCAATCAGGATACGGAGCTATTCGTGCACGCCACTAACTGGGCGTGCTTATTGCTAGCGAGAGCAGGGGTCCAGAGTCACAAGGCAATTAAGTCTGGGGAACCGGAGACTCGACCAGCCTTTCCGAAAAAGGGTTCTAGTCATTCTCTCGAACCGATTTGCTAGGCGATCTGACCTGCTGAGATCTTGCATTATAAGAACCTCACGGTCTCTCGGTTTTTAGGAGACCCACGGTTTGTCGCGCCAACCCCGTCCATCGCCCATCGGATCAAACATCGAGATCGTCGATTCATATAGCCGCGCGGAAAGGATACAATAATGTCGGACGTCAAGGTTCATGAGGAGGCGCATGGCATCTCCACTGCCATCGAAGACCGAGCACACGTTCTTGCGGGATACGGAGAGACTACCAAGCGCGAGGGAGCGAAGACGAAGGAAGTCCACAATGTCAGTTTATTGCTCTACAAACTTTTTCTTCGACTGGAATCTGACGTCTACAACTAGGCCGATTTGTTTGCTGCTATCGAGGAGACAAAGATCGAAAGATGGAGCAAGGAGTCCCTCCACTTGTACTGTGAGTTCGATCTGACTGTGATTTCCCGGAGATTTGTGAAAAATACTGATATTGTTTGTGACTTTGATAGTCTGTATCTTTGTCTCATTCTGCTGTGCCTGTGCAAACGGTTATGATGGTATGTCTCCGGAGCAGTAACCAAAATTAGCGACACCTAACGTTACTCTTAGGGTCCCTGATGGGTTCTATCCTTGCCATGGATCATTATCAGGACGTGTTCAATACTGGCATGGACGGACCTAAGGTCTCCGTGGTCACTTCCTTGTACACTGTGTATGAGCTTCCTTTTCAGCTCTTACACTGATCCTAGTGGCTAATATGCCTTCTTTCCTTTAGTGGATCTATCGTCGCTACTCCATTCAGCGCTGTCCTTTCGGACAAACTCGGTCGTCGCAAGTGCATGTTTGTTGGTGCTTGGATTATCATCATTGGCTCAATTATCATCGCAAGTGGTATGACCTTGGCACAATTTGTTGTTGGCCGGTTTGTCCTCGGTGTGGGCATTCAGGTCATGGTCGTCTCAGCTCCTGCTTATGCCGTGGAGATTGCCCCGCCTCACTGGCGTGGTCGTGCTGTCGGTGAGTATACAGGAGAATTAGAACACTTAAGCATGTGCGATCGAATTTCGTCTGATCTTCGGAATAGGTTTCTACAACTGTGGCTGGTTTGGCGGCTCCATTCCCGCAGCTGCGATCACATACGGGACCAACTTTATCGGCAACAACTACCAGTGGCGTATTCCATTTATCTGCCAATGCGTTGCCTGTGTGATCGTAATTATCTCCGTTTGGTTCATCCCCGAATCGCCTAGATGGCTCATGACCCAAGGCCGGAACGAGGAGGCAATCGCGTTCTTGGTAAAGTATCACGGCAATGGAGATCCCAATGCCCGTCTGGTCCTTCTTGAAGTCGAGGAGATGAAGGAAGGTATTCGCATCGATGGTATCGACAAGAGATGGTGGGATTGTAAGTCTGAGGATATTCATCGGATCATCGGAGTTTCTTTAAACTAATCGCCCATTATAGACCGTCCATTCGTCACTACTCACAGCGGACGCTGGCGTTTCGCCCAGGTCATTATGATTTCAGTCTTTGGACAGTGGTCCGGTAACGGTCTCGGCTACTTTAATGCTACCATTTTCAAGACCATTGGGTATACCTCCAGCTCTATGCAGCTGTTGCTCAATCTCGTCAACTCGATTGTATCCGCTGTGGGTGCATTGATTGCTGTCAACCTCACCGATAAGATGCCTCGTCGCCCCGTCCTGGTCTTTGGTACCCTTGGTGAGTTTCCTTTTCTATTCTCGATGGCGTCCATTGTTCCCATCTAGGTATATATGTCAAAGGCTAACTGTAACCAAGCCTGTGCCGTCACACTTGCCATCAATGCTGGTATTCTACAGGAGGTTGCAAACACTGGTCACATTAGCAAGACCAAGGGCCAGGCTGCTCTTGCATTCTATTATCTTTTCAACGTCGTTTTTTCGTTCACTTATACCCCACTCCAGGGTGTCATCCCGGCCGAAGCCCTGGAAACAACTACTCGTGCCAAGGGCTTGGCTCTGTCTGGCTTCATGGTCAGTAGCATCAGTTTCATCAGCCAGTTTGCCACACCTATAGGTCTGCAGAACATTTCCACGAACTATTTCTGGATCTTTGTTGGCTGGGATGTGCTCGAGTCGGTCTTTTGGTACTTCTTCTGGTAAGTCCCATCCTATGTATCTTCTCACGTTGAAACAATTTGTGAGCTAATGCATTTGGTGTAGCGTGGAATCTCAAGGTCGGACTCTCGAGGAGTTGGAGTGGGTGTATCAGCAACCCAACCCAGTCAAGGCGTCCCAGAACCTCGACAAGGTTGTGGTCCAGCGCGATGGTACTGTTACTGAGAAAATTGAGGACGATGCCTGAACGTGAAGCTAAGCCTGCACGAACTATGTAAGCAATGTTGAACAGTGGTGAGACGAGATGTGGGACTAGGACGTTGCGGCTGCAGTGTATACATATACATGTTTGGCCTGGCGCAGAAAGTTGATGTTTGTTAAGTGGTTTAATTAAGTAGGTGGATATTTTGTATTGAGCAATATAATGGGATACCAGTGGTCTCTGCCGCAAGTTCGGACTTCGTATGGCAATCAATGCTTTACGCTCCTTGCAACATTAATTAACATTTGTTTCGTTAATCAGCGGCCCTTTCTACGTGTACCCCATTGGGTGTTTTTTCATAAATCAAACTACAAACACTTAACTTAACTTACTTCCTTTATGGTGTGACAGCGGAGATTTGCGGAACACCCCTTCCCGCGCCTTACCCGGACGGGTAACCGGCCCTTCCCCCTGTGGGCCCCACAGCGGACGAATTGGGGCTTAAGACGCAGCCTCGCGTCAAATGAGGGGTTATAAGGCTCTGTGTTTGAGGGTATTTGAAGGCTCCCCTAGTCAGTTGCATTTGCCAAGAAGCATCGAAACAGAACCAGCAAAATGGCCACATCCCACGCCCAGGAAGGCCCCAATAGCGCACCACTCAGTGCCGCGGCACGTGTGGCTCAGGGCGAGACGCCGCCGAACTGGGTCGCTGTCAAGGAAGAGCCCGCCTATACCCCGAGAAAAATCAAAATTATCTGCGTGGGAGCTGGGTGCGCCGGTATCACTCTAGCGCATAAAATCAAGCATGAACTTCGTCTAGCAGATGTCATTGACTACAAAATCTACGACAAAAACGCGGAAGTTGGTGGAGTCTGGACTGAAAATCGATACCCGGGTGTCGCTTGGTGAGAACATGTCTATGCTCTTCGTCACTGGTAATGTCTAATTTGTGAATGCTATAGTGATATAGCTGCTCGTAGGAGTTCCACGCCGCTTTCTTGAACACTGATTGACTAGCCGACCAGATGCATATACGTTTCGTTTCGAGCCTAATCCATTTTGGTCTCATTTCTATGTCTCCGGCCCGGAGATTCGTGAATATATTCACAACACGGTCCGGAAGTGGGGGCTTGATGACCACATTGAGTTGAACTCGAATGTTATAGAGTCAGTATGGGACGAAGACTTAGGGAAATGGAAGGTGAAGATTGAGGAGAATGGCAAGATTAAGGAGGACGAAGCTGATATTTTTGTTAACGCATCGGGCATATTGAAGTGAGGATAAATTTTCATTTTCATTGTCCAGGATTGCTAACCCGGTCGATCAGCAACTGGAAATTGCCAGATATTGAAGGCCTGGCTGACTTCAAAGGGAAATTAGTTCATACTGCAAATTGGTAAAGCCAGACTTTTAGCTTTGGATATTGCCCAACACTAATGCTTAGACAGGGATGACAAGTACGAGTGGAAAAACAAGCGAGTGGCGGTAATTGGCAATGGTGCATCCGGAATACAGTGTGTTGCTGCCATGCACTCTGAAGTATCCAAGCTAGTCAATTATGTTCGCAGTCCTACCTGGATCACCCCCAATATCAATGCCGAAATGACAAAAAATGGGGATAACTTTGCATACACGCCCGAGGAGCAAGAACGGTTCAAAAACGACCCCAAAGCATTCTTTGAATTCCGCAAAGAGCTTGAAAATCAGTAAGTATTGATCCAGTTTCACCATCACGAAGATTGAAACTCCTTAGCAACTTACGTATGCAACTCTGACACCTGGACTTTAGTGTTAATGGCGGTGCTTACGCAACACTCAAGGACCACCCCCTCCAACATTTTCTCAGGGGAGAGACATTGAAGCAGATGCAAGAGAAGTTGAAAGCTCTAGATCCGTCGATTGCAGCTAGAATCATCCCTGCTTTTGCACCCGGCTGCCGCCGCCTTACACCTGGTAGTGGGTATCTTGAAGCCTTTTCAGCCGATAATACTGAAATGTGCTGGAAGGAAATTGGGCGGGTCACTGAAACCGGAATCCGCACATCAGACGGGGAAGAGGAAGAATTTGACCTCATTGTCTGCGCAACAGGGTTTGACACGTCGATCATCCCGCGCTGGAAGCAGATCGGGAAGAACGGAATCGATTTGAGGAAACATTGGAAGAATGACCCAGAGGCTTTCTTCAGTGTTCATGTTGATCAAATGCCGAATTATTTCATGATTGGTGGGCCAAATTTCCCCGTATCCCACGGCACTGTGACGACCGGGTTCGCCATTGTGTGTGACTATATCTTGAAATGGACAATGAAGATTGCCACGGAGGATATTAAGTAGGTCTCAAGCGTTCCGTCATGGCAGATGTCAGAGGCTGACACCATCACAGATCGATCGATGTCAGGAAAGAATCGTTGGATGATTACAATGTTTGGACGCAGGAGTATCTCAAACGCACAGCCTTTTCGGAAAGGTGTCGCAGTTGGTATAAAAATGGAAAGGCTTCTGGATTAATTACTGGGACCTACGCCGGGACGACAAGTCATTTCCGAAAGTCACTGGAGAGAACCGGCGGCGAGCACTTCCATATACGATATAATTCTGTGAATCGCTTCTGGTGCTTGGGCAATGGCCAAATGGAGGAAGAGAGAAATGGGGACGGGGAGTTGGCAGATTACTTTGTTCAGGGCGTTTGGGGTCCTTGAGTTCCACTTGGCGTTCATGTCCCACATCTTGTGGATCATATTATCATTGATTCATAAGTTGTTGATTA
>ERZ1673737.2252-NODE-2252-length-16525-cov-4.276503_pt1 | contig 16525 bp, 12 predicted proteins | sample MGYA00580211_ERZ1673737 | MGnify/ENA primary metagenome ERZ1673737 (study PRJEB41218, sample SAMN15661789) | gut metagenome | host: Homo sapiens | place: Canada: London | collected 2015-08-20/2019-03-30 | study: EMG produced TPA metagenomics assembly of... | reverse complement strand
TGTCTCGCATGTGGGAGGTCGACCCAGAGACGAGGACAAAGGTGCGACCCAGCAAGCTCGCACATCGCAACGGCCCAAAGGCCACTGACACACGAGCCACAGCTCCTCCAAATCTCCAAGACGAACGGAAACGACAAGTGCTGCGACTGCGGCGCCCCCTCGCCTCAATGGGTAAGAAACACCCCATCCAACCCATTGCTCCGATCTCCCCCAGAGAGACAAGACAAGACAAGACAATACAAAAATGAAACAGAACCCCCCGTCACCACCCCGCAACTACACTCACAAACATACCCGCTAACCCTTCGCCCAACCGGGCAAAAACAAATAGGCCTCCCCAAAATTCGGTACATTCATCTGCCTCAATTGCGCCGGCATCCACCGCGGCCTAGGCGTGCATATCTCCTTCGTCCGCTCAATCACCATGGACGCCTTTAAGAACGCCGAGATCCAGCGCATGGAACTGGGAGGCAACGAGCCCTGGAAGACTTTCTACGACGCCCACCCCATCCCCGTCTCTGAGGGCCGCACCTTCGAAGACTCTACAATCAAAGAGCGCTACGACAGTGAATCCGGCGAGGAGTGGAAGGAGCGCTTATCGTGTAAGGTCGAGGGCCGCGAATATGTCCAGGGCCAGGAGAAGAAGAATAACGATAACAATACGATGCGGTCGAACACGCCTATGAGTTTAAGTGGTGCGCGTGCTGGATCAGGATCACCGGCTGCGTCGTCTATTCGTTCTGATGGACAGCGGGGTGCTGGCGCTGGTGCTGGTGGTGCCGGTGGAGGCAAGAAAGAGCAGAATGAGGCGTACTTTGCGAAGCTGGGTTCTGATAATGCTTCGCGCTCGGATAATCTGCCTCCGTCGCAGGGTGGCAAGTTTACTGGGTTTGGAGGTGGCATGCCTGCGCCGTCTGCTAGTGAGAAGCGGTCTTCGACGTTTGGGGGGTTTGGCGGATGGGGTGGTGGCGGCGGTCAATTCGAGGATCTTCAGAAGGATCCCATGGGCACGCTCACTAAGAGTTTTGGGTGGTTTACTTCTACTGTTGGGAAGGGTGCTAAGCAGGTTAATGATTCTTATCTGCAGCCTACGGCTAAACAGGTATGTGTTGGTGCTTCTAGTGGTGGCGGTGGTGTCTGGTTTGGTTTCGTTTGATATACAGGATGACTTACAAGTTGGGTTTAGTTGGCTGAATCCGACTTTGCGGCTCAAGCGCGTGTTCACGCCTCGGCCTTGGGTCAGAATCTGCAGACTGGAGTGCGCGGTGCGGCTGATCAGTTCAACAAGTTCGTCGAAGGGGACGATGGACGAGGTGAATACCAACGCACTCGTATGGAACCTGAACGCCGAGATTTCTGGGATGATTTCTCGTCTCTAGGCTCGCAGGAGCCTGCCGGCCATCGCCGCAGTGGATCACAGCGGTCTCAACGATCTGACGTTGTTGGTACTGCTGCTCTCCGGAAGGGCCCTACGACGTCGTCGTTGGCTAACTCGACGCCTGCTTCTGCTGGTGCTGAACATGGAGATGGTACTACAGCTGTATCGACCGGTAAAGGGAAGGACGAATGGGATGATAACTGGTAGTATCTAGGCATCTAGGAGCATTTGTTTCTATTCGTTTGTGGGCCGGTTTGTGGGTGCCATGTCGTTATGCCTGGTGTTATTATTCTTTTTTTGTATTTGTCTCTACTCTTTACTTGCCTCATACATATACCTTGTTAGGATCTCCCTCTTTGAGAGAGTTGGGGTCAGATGCAGACTTGTTTTACTTTGTCCCTTGGCCCGGTGTCAATTAGAGTGTGCCGATGGAAGGGAATGTGGCCAGTAGTTAGATCCAATGTTTGTACAGTGACGAGAACGCTGCGAAATGAGATAATGTACAAGACTTTCCAAGATTTGGTGGTTGAGCCGGTGGTTTCATAGCCCAGGCTAATAAGCCAGGTCCAGGGAAGAACCAAATGAATCAGAATCCGCCTCTCAACTCCGCAAGAACGGCCTTCTGTCGCTGAGAAGACATGTTTTCAAACCGATCAACGCTCATGACAAAAGTGCCTCGGCCGGCAGTCAAACTACGCAGATGCTTCAAGTACCCAACCATCTCCTTAAGCGGCACCTTAGCAGTGATAGTACGCGGTCGAGCAGTAGAGACGGGGATCTCAACACCAACAGAGGGAGTCTCAAATGGGTCCGGCGGCGCATAAACACGGTTCGGATCAATGGGAGGCAGCTGCTCTTCCTCAAGCGCAGACTGAGAAGTCGGCGACGCATCCGTCCCTGGCAGCGGTACTTCCTCATCGAGAGAAATAATATGTCCACCACGCGAAGACGAAATATCGTGCACAACAGAACCGAGACTGGCCTCGTCCACGCTGATGATCACGTTCATCACTGGCTCCATCATCGTCGTGCCGGCGCCAGCTTGCACATCCTTCAGCGCAGCGGTGGTGGCTTGCCGTGCCGCGGCGGAGAGGGCAGAGGCTGTTGTTTCATTGCCAAAGAGGTGGGAAGTTGGGTCGATGGTGAGTGTGACTTGGGTATTATGCATTGGGAAGATGAATTGCGGGCCACGAGCAAGGGCTGCCATGGCACCGTTTTGAAGGGCTGCGCGGAAGGTGACTAGATCCATGCCTGGCGGGAGGAATGGGCTGGTTTCTTCATCGCGCGAGTGTTCGACCAGCAGACCTGGGGCGCGAATGATGATCTGGTTGCCGTCGTACGTCTTGACGAGGAGTGTGTCTTGGTCTACTTCTTCGGGCGAGGCGTCTTCATCTAGTGGCTCGACTACTGCCATGCAGCCTGCTTTGCCCTTGCGACCGGCGACCTCTTTGTCGAAGATCTTGGTTATGGGGTTGGATGCGCCGAGTGCTGATTCGCGGTATCCGATCTCGATGCGGCCCATTGAGGCCTTGGCCTTGAGGTCGTTAATCAGTCGATCGCGCGCGATCTCGAGATGCAATTCTCCCATGCCGCTGAGGAGGGTCTGGCCAGATTCTTCGTCCATGGTAACGTGCAGGCTGGGGTCTTCACGTAGGAGGAGTGCTAGTGATTCTTGCATTCGCTTTTCTTCACTTAGGCTGTGAGGTTCAACGCTGGTGAAGAATACTGGTGGTGGGACTGCAATTGGTCGCAGCTGGAGACTGGTGAGTGGCTCCGGGGGAGTGGGTTTGTTTCCTGCGTATGATACGAGGGTATCGCCAGTTCGGGTTTGTTTGAGTCCGACTACCACTCCAATGTGCCCAGCGGGAATCGAGTCCACTTCCACCGCATCGTTGGCATACATCTTGAGTAGACGTGGAGCACGCTCAGAGAGATGCAGGTTTGTGTTGAAGAGTAGGCTGTTGCGGTCTAATGAGCCGGAATACACTCGCACATAGACCAGAACTCCACGCTTCGGATCATTGACCACCTTGAATGCCAATGCGCAGCTTTGAAGTTTAGAGATTGCATCCTTGGAGTCGGATTGCAATGCTGATTTCTTCTTCTTGTGTTGCTTGCCTTTGGATGGCGCAGTGGCCTGCTCACTTTGCTCAACGATCAGGTCTCCAGACAATAGTCTCCGCAGACCACCCTTGACGCCGCCAATGCTGACCTCTGGGTCGGGGGCTTCCGGTGGACTGGGCAGAAGGTTCACGATAGAATCCAATAATGGCTGGACTCCCATGTTCCGGAAACTGGCACCTGCAAAGAGGGGAACGATCCGGCTGCTCTGATCCAACACACAGCGGCGCAGACTCTCGATGATATCAGCGGACGAAACTGCAAGATGATCTTCATCGCATTCGAAGAACTTCTCTACAATGGCCTCGTCCTGCTCGCTGAGCAATTCAACCAATGCAATGCGTGCACGCCGCAACTCTTGTGCCAAAGACGGCTCCTCGGCCTCGAGCTGTTGAAGATCAGCCATCTTCACAGCACGGCCATCCTCCCCTTCCTTCCATCTCAGTCCCTGGAGGTGAATTGCATCTGCTACTCCGACAAATGGGCCATTGCCACCCTGGAACCATGGGATTTGGCACACTGCCGGATAGACACCCAAACGAGAGCTGACTTCTCGCACCGTGCGACCAAAAGCGGCTCCATCACGGTCGAGCTTGTTCACATAGATGACTCGAGGAATTTTATACGTGCTTGCCTGGTTCCAGACCTGCTCTGTCTGCGCCTCAACACCAGCGACACCATCCAAGATGCAGACCGCACCATCGAGAATGCGCAAAGAGCGCATGACTTCAAACGTGAAGTCTGCATGGCCAGGGGTATCAATCAGATTTATGGTGTGTGGAGATGCAGAGCGCGGAATTGGTGCACCATCGGCCCCAGTTTGCTGAAGTGTTGATCCATCTACCTCTCCAGGAGGCCAATGGAAGGTGATGGCAGCCGATTGGATGGTAATACCACGCGCACGCTCAGCCGGAAGAAAATCAGTCACTGTTGACCCTTCGTCCACATCACCGATACGCCTTGTGAAGCCGCTGTAGAATAACATGCGTTCGGTGGTGGTGGTCTTGCCAGCATCGATGTGGGCGATAATGCCAATATTCCGGGTTCGATCCAAAGTTTCGGTCTGCCATGTTGCAGGAGTCGTCGAGAAGTCTCGGAGATGCGTGTAGCTGGACCGGAGACCCTTGAGTGAGGAGCACGTACTTTTGCTCGCAATATTGGTTTGCCTTTTATACAAGTTGGAGCTCATACAGCGCATCCCCTGGGGGAAGCGCAACAATGGAGCCACGACCATTCCAAGGGAAAGTGTGCACTAAGGAAAAACAAGGTTAATTATGTAGAGACAGCATTGAGTGTATGTAATCCTTGGTATAACAGAAGGGCAAAGCAAAGAAAAGCGAAGCGCAAAGCGGACTGGAGATCGCGAGGCTTGGCGCACGCATTCCTCCATACGTAGCTGCGACCTTGACTTCTCTCCACATCGTGTCTCTTCCAAGGTTCTCTTTTGTTTCTCTGCTCCCGGTATTATGCGAGTCTAAAAGCACAGTGTTCTTTCAACTATACGTCCTAAGCTGTACAGGGTATGTCCCTTATTTACCATAGAGCTAGCTGGCCGTTGCTGTGGGGGTCTGATCTCCAGCCATTTAATACTGACGCCTACCATGATTAGTAGCTCCTTGTCAGCGACACTCCTTACATCGACCATTTACCAAGATGGATTACTCCGCCATTACCAACGACCCTGACCACCCCACCGATGGCTCACCCTGGGGTTCGCCGCGCGCTGAGCGAGGTGCCTTCCCCACCTCCAACAATGACATCCCGTCCTCTCCTTTACCAGGCCAGGAGCAATCCGCGGAGGACGCAGGCAGGGGCCAAATTCAAGAGCCACAATCTCCAGACCTCTCTGCTCGGCTCCAGAGCGCACAATTAGGAGACCCGGACTATGCCGAGGGACATTCCCCATTCGCTGCGCAGTCTCCAAATGCCCAGCAGCAATCACCTTCCCACGCACAGTACCAGGCCGGCGCAAGACAAGCCCCGCGGCCGCAGGCTCCCTTCTACAGGATCCAGGGCAAAATAACCGGCCTGGAGAGGACCGGCAAGAAGGACCCTATTCTCCGGTTCGATGTCCACGTACGTCTACCCGTAGGCTGTCCCATGCTTTCTCAATGGCTGATTTCCATTTCCTATTATTAGACCAATATCCCCAAGTTCCGCACGACCCAGTACCGTGATGTGCGCCGTACCCACTCCGAATTCGTTAAGCTTGCCGAACACTTGGTCTCCGCCAACCCCGAAGCTCTGGTCCCCGCTGTTCCGTCGCCTGTAACTCCTGCAGGTGCAGGCACGGAGGAGGATGAGATTCGAGTCAAATCGGCTATGCAGAGGTGGCTCAATTGCGTATTGAACAATGAAGTCCTTATCCAAGATGACGAGGTTGTACTATTCGTGGAGAGCGACTTTGGCTATAGCCCCGTACTACGGATGAAGCAGCCGGCAACCGGTGTGCGACGCAAGATGCTGAAGCAGTTTGCGCCACCTCCAGATGATACACCTGAGCTGCAGGCTGCTCGTCCCACCGCGAAGATGTTCTACCTGGGATCAATGGATACGAGCCACAAGGTTGATCGCGTGGTCAAGGCCCGCCGTGGTATGTCAATTGATGTTTCTTCGCTGCTCTTGTCTTATCTTTGGTTCTGGTTGAAACTGACTGTTTAAGGATTGGGATTGGCTGAGGCCGATTTCGGCGTGAAGCTCGGTCAGATGCACGTGCAAGAGACCCATCCCGGCTTGGGTGCAGCTTACCGCAAGCTCGGCAAGATTGTCCAGACTGTTGGCGATTATCACGCTGTTCAAGCTACTGCAGAGGCTACTACATTGGGAGAGCCATTGAACTACCATTCCTCCGACGCCTTCATTGTGAAGGAAACCCTGACCAATCGACACATTCTGCTCCGGGAACTGCTCCAGGCCCAACAGAATGCTCGAAGCAAACGCGCTGCGGCTGACCGCTTGAAGGTCAGCTCATCGGTTCGTCCCGACAAGGTAGATGAAGCCATCAACTCTCTTGAAGAGGCCCAGAACCACGAGGACTACTTGACCAAGCGCACCCAGCGTGTGACCTCAAACCTCCTTCAGGAGAAGCGCCGTTGGTTTGACCGAACCACACAGGACCTTCTATTCAGTCTGCGCGAGTACACTCTCCGCCAGATCGAAGCCGAGCGCCGTACTCTGGCAACCCTGGAGAGCGTTCGACCTGATATCCGTGCAATTGACGCTTCCGGGGGTCTGAGCCGGTTGGGTCGCGAGGCTCATCCTTCAGTGCGTCGGGCCAACATGTCCTCGAGTCAAGGTCCCAAGGGTGACTCTTGGAGCGGTGTTCCTCGTCGCAATGACAACATTGGCCGCAGCATGAGCGGCAGCTTTACCGCACCTTCTCTTGCTGATGATGACGATGAAACAAACGGTCAGGGCTCTGGTAAGGGACGCAACCGCGCCCCTAGCCAGGTTGGCTCGATCCCGGAGGAAGACGATGACCGTCTTGATGCGCGCAACGCAGCTAGTCGGCTAGCCACCAGCACATTCTAATCGGGTTCCCAGTATTCAACGAGTCTGTACATGTACCCCCGGGCACGAACTTGTGATTCCCCTCTCTGTTTCCTCGAACCTTTTCGTGTCCTTGTCCCGTTATGTTATCTAAGCCTATGAACAATCTGTCTTTTTTCTCAGCCTCGAATGCTTCAATTTCTTACAGTGGATACCTGTTCAGCTGCTATATACTCTCTATTCAATAGCACACTCCGAATGCCATCCTGCTAAACTTTATGATAATCCGCCCACTCATCCCACCTCTTCGCCCCATCCTCCGGCAGATGATACCAGGACGCCTTCTCTTGGAGAAAAATGTGATGACTCGGTAGCGGGATCTGTGTCTCCCCTTCAGCAAGCGTCCCCGCAGCCACGTCAATACTCGTCGGATCACGATCGAGGATCATGATGATAATGGAGCCACAACGTGGACAAAAGCTGCGTGTGGCAGTGTCTGTGGCCCGCCACTCAGTCGGCTTGGTGGTCCATTTGATATCGTCGGCTGAGAAAGGCGCCCAGGTCTGGTATGGTGCTCCGGCTTGTTTGCGGCAGGTTGTGCAGTGGCAGTTGACTAGATAGGTAGGGGGCTTGGAGGTTGTGTAAGTAATGTATCGACAGGCGCAGCTACCGGATACCATGGTGATTTGATATTGTGTAGATTGTAGACTGTAGGATGAAGGAAGTGGAAGTGGAATGTTCGTGTAGTACTCGGGCCTGACATCATGCGGGGCAAGCCCTATAGAGAATCCATCAGATTGTGAGTTTTATATGATATTTTGCTTTTTACTTGAGACGTGGAGAATATGTGTGAAAGCGTTGCACCTTCTGGGGGTTTCTAGCAGGATTCTATCCAGGATTAACGTCAATCCCCCACTTGGTTCCATCTCGGGGCTACTTGCTAAGATGGGTTGATTTCAAAGCATGTGTAATAGCAGTGAAGTACTTCGGATCCTGCCTCTCTTTTTCCTTCTTCACTCACTATCTCTCTATCATTCTTCCAATTCAAGCATGGCTCCCAAAGTATTCATGTAAGTCACCTTCGCACAGAAAGCCGAGCTCTCAATCTGATAGTCAACACAGCACTGGCGCTACTGGCTACATCGGCGGTGACGGTTTGTTCGCCATTGGCAGCGCCCACCCCGATTGGCAATTCTCTGCTCTAGTTCGCAGTCAGGAAAAAGCTGCCCAGGTCACCAGCAAATATCCGCAGATTCGCACCGTGATCGGTGACCTGGACTCATCTGATTTGATTGAAGAGGAAGTGAAGAACGCCGACATCGTCTTCCGTATGTTTACCGAGGCCCCATATCTACGCTGTATTTCAACAGGGCTAACGTTTAACCTCTAGACTTCGCCGATTGTGATCACGTTGCCGCGGCGAAGGCCATTGCTAAGGGCGCTCAGCATCACACCCCCGAGCGCCCATTGTGGCTAATCCACACCTCCGGCACAGGTATCTTGACAGTCGAGGACCAACGCGCGGGTACATGCGGTATTGAGCGGCCTAAGCAGTACAATGATTGGGAAGGTGTGAGCGAGCTTATCAACCTCCCTTCGGATGCTTTCCACCGTAACGTGGACGAGATCATCCTCGGCATTGGCCTGCAAAACTCCGCCAGTGTGAAGGTCGCAGTCGTCTGCCCACCTACTATCTACGGCCCCGGTCGTGGACCTGGAAATACCAAGAGTATCCAAGCATACCTTCTCAGCGCCGCTGTACTCAAGCGTAAGCAGGGCTTCCTTGTTGGTAAGGGCGAGAATGTCTGGCACCAGGTCCACGTTCAGGACCTGAGTGATGTTTACTTGGCTTTGGGTGAGGCTGCCTCGGAGGGTGGTGGCAAGGCTACTTGGAATGATGAGGGTTACTACCTCGCTGAGAATGGGTCTTTTGTTTGGGGTGATATCCAAAGGGCGGTTGCGCAGTCTGTCTTTGAGAAGCAGCTTATTTCGAGTCCTGATGTTGAATCTTTAGATGCAGCTCAGACCACAGAGGTGCTTTTTGGTGGAAAATATGCTTGGGGATCTAACTCACGTGGTATATCGCTGCGTGCCCGCAAGTTGTTCGGTTGGAACCCTCAGAAGCCTAAGTTGATTGAGCTCATTCCTGAGATTGTCGAGGGTGAGGCTAAGGCTCTTGGACTGCTGTGAGGCCTGGGACCTGATTTTATGGCTACTATTATGTGTGATGAACTGGATTTAATCTGTTGATAAGGTAAAGGCATGTTTAGAAACTTGCATGCAGGCCACTGAACTCGATGGACGGGGGCATTTCGTTCCTGATCTACTCTATACTCGCGGATATACATTGGACAACATTTGTAGAAAACCATGGTTTTGCGATTGATTGTAATTAAATGCTGAATCAATGGTTATGTAAGGGCCAATAGGAAATAATTACTCCCAATTATAATTTATATGTAGATTGAAGTGAAATGATTGAGGCGATGAATGGGTGAATGGGGTCGACACCTCAGGCCGTCGAGAGCCTCTTGGTCAGACCAAAGCTTCATCGATCACCAACTTTCATCTTCATCTTCCGCGCCTTTGGCTTTCCCTCCGCCTTCTTTTTCAGAAGATCTCTTTTGCTGGTACGCTTTCTTCTATGCATGCTTTGCCTTGTCTTTTTCATCTCTGCCATTCATTTCAATCGCTAACACTTGTCTGTCTTGCAAGATCAACCCCATGAGTTGCAACCTCCCGACATCCCGTCCCACCGTCTCAACCCCTCGCGTCTAAACTGGATACCAACATGGCGCCTGGGCATGGTGGAAAGCGGAAGCGCGGCGAACGCTCGTATTCTGGCGACTCAGCAAGCAATGATAACCTGAGACCTTCTCCCCATCGCCCTGGTACTCTGAACATGGCGCATCACCCTCCCAACTCTGGACAACAGTCTCCTTCTCCTCGCGAGCAGAACGACTCACGCGATAGATCCCGCCGACAATCGCATCGCAGCCGGGCTGGTTCCCGCCGCGGATCCCATGATAGTCAGAATTTTTCCAACTTACAGCACAAAGAACTGAACGCCATGTCGCCTCCGCCCATCACCCAGTCCAAGGAGACCGCCGAACTCACACAGCAAAACGGCGAGCCCAGTTCGCTCCACCCTACTCCCTCTCCTGCGCCCAATACCCCGGCCTCGCAAGCGCATCATAACCCGCCATCTCGTGCTGGATCAGAACCTGTCCCCCGCGCACCTTCCGCCCCACCGCCTCCCTACGACTACGAGTTTGTTACCGACAATGCCGTCCAGGAATGGACAGCGACAGGCAAGCAGAACGTGGTGGAGCAAGGAACCGAAGCTCGTCTCCAGCAGGACCTGCCCCGACTCGCAGCTGTCTACCAAGAGCTTCTTCGGTCTGCGATTTACGGTCGACTGTCGCCCTCGGATGCCGGTACCGCTGTTAAAGAGATTATTGGCCAAGAAGCTGCCTCCCAGGATGTGGACATGGAAGCCGACAGTGAAAAAGCTTCGACTGACGAACTCGACCCGCGCTCTTTGTTCCTTGATACCCTTTCGATCATGACCGATGCCGATACCTCAAATCCTGCCCTCAAGCCGTTTGTTTTCGCGACTGGAATTAATCCTTCTCTGATGCGCCTCCAGCTCGATACCCCGTTGTTGCAGTCTTTGGGATTGGTCCGCGAAACTTTTGCGCGCATGGGTATTCGCAAGCAGACAAACCTACTCTACAGACAGTCAAACTATAATCTTCTCCGCGAAGAGTCCGAAGGATACTCAAAACTTCTCACCGAGCTGTTCACCACAAGCAACAATGAGCCTCCATCGAGCGAAGTGGTCGAGGAGACATTCGAGCGAGTGAAGGCGATGATCGGCGCATTTGATATGGATGTTGGCCGTGTTCTGGATGTAACACTGGATGTGTTTGCCGCGGTTCTCGTCAAGCAATACCGCTTCTTTGTGAAGCTCTTGAGAGCTAGCTCATGGTGGCCCAAGGAGGACATTTTCCAAAGCCTCGACGAGGGCCGTCGACAATCTGGTATCCCGAACTGGGCACTCCCTGGATCATCTGGCTGGGTCACCACCGAGGAGGAGCGAGCAGCTATCATGCAGTCAAATGAACAGCGCGATCATCAGTTCTGGGATAGAGTGAGAGAGGTTGGTATTCGTGCCTTCTTTGAGATTGGCCGCAAACCGATCTCAGAGAGAGAAAAACAAAAGTCTCTCGCAGAAACCAATGGCTCAACTTTCGAAGAGGATGTTACACGATCATGGCTCGAGGAGACAGGCACGATGCCACCAAAGGGCAACCGGGTTGCGGCTCAGCTCCTTGGCTTCAAGCTGCGATTCTACTCTTCTTCGGCTCGAACCAAATCTGATGTGCTCCCTGACAATTTGATCTACCTCGCTGCTCTGCTTATCAAAGTAGGGTTCATCTCCCTTCGTGATCTCTATGCGCACCTCTGGCGACCCGACGACTCCATGGACACTTTGAAGACCGAGAAGTTGGCAGAGAAAGCCGAGAGAGTGAAGGCTGGCCGACCAGGTGGTGGAACGAACGCTTTGATGATGGCCGGTGCTTTGTCGGACGACACAGTCCCTCTTCCCCGTTTGCGTGACTCGGAACCACGGCTGTCAACCCCTGCCAAAGATCAAGAAGCCGACAAGCAAGGCGCATCCAAAACAGATGACGACTTGCCGGATCCCTCAGACCAGAAAGTGCTACTTCTCAAGAGTCTCCTCGCCATCGGAGCCATTCCCGAATCTCTCTTTGTGCTCAGTAGATTTCCTTGGTTGATGGAAGCATATCCCGAGCTACCTGAATTCATCCATCGGATCCTCCACCACTCATTGAACAAGGTTTACGTCCAATTCCGACCATCATTCATCTCCGGCGACTTTCCAGGGCAGCAATATCAAGTGACTTCTGATCAGAGCGGTTTTGCTAAGGGCCAGATCGGGCTTGCGGCTCCACCTCCGAGACGAACCTTGCGTTGGGCTCAACTGGATAAGGAAGACACAAACGATGGTACTGATTATCGATTTTACTGGGACGACTGGGCCGACAACATTCCCATCTGCCAGTCCGTCGACGATGTCTTTGCCCTTTGCTCATCCTTCCTCAACCTTTCTGGCCACAAGATTGGACAAGACGCATGCCTTCTGGCGAAACTTGTCCGAATTGGCAAAGGAAGCTTGATCCAGGATGGATCTGAACAGAACAAATCCCGTTGGCGCGACCTTTGCAAACGTTTGCTCCTGCCCGCTGTTAGTCTGACCAAGGCTAACCCTGGTGTGGTTAATGAGGTTTTCGAGCTCATCAGTTTCTTCCCCCGTGATGTTCGATACAATATGTACGCAGAGTGGTATTCGGGACAGACATCTCGTTTGCCTGACATCAAGGAGGCATTCGATCAAGCCAGAGCAGAGACCAAAGACACCCTCAAGCGTCTCAGCAAGACGAACATCCGACCCATGGCCCGCGCATTAGCTAAGATTGCATATGCCAACCCCGGAATCGTTATCAATGTCGCCATCAGTCAAATTGAGTCTTACGAGAACCTGATCGAAGTTGTGGTCGAGTGCGCCCGCTATTTCACTTATCTCGGCTACGATACCCTGTCCTGGGCACTTGTCAACTCGCTTGGCCAGAAGGGACGCAGTCGTGTCCAAGAAAGTGGTCTCTTGACTAGTCGCTGGCTGAACGCCTTATCCGCATTCGCCGGCCGCACCTACAAGAGGTACTCCATCATGGACCCCACGCCAGTTCTTCAGTATGTCGTTGAACAACTGCGACAGAACAATTCAACCGATCTTATCGTGTTGGAGCAGTTGATCAGCTCCATGGCTGGAATCATCACGGACAACAATTTCAACGACGCTCAAATCCAGGCCATGGCTGGTGGAGATGTTTTGCAATCCCAGACCATTCTGCAGCTGCTGGATAAGCGACACGAGTCGAAGACCACATCCAAGCGTTTGCTGAAGTCATTGACCCACAATAGACTCGCTGGTCAGTTGTTGGTTGCCATTGCTCAAGAACGGTTGACTTGTGTCTTCAAGGAAACGTCGTCGGAGCTTAAACTGCTTGGCAACATCTTTGATGAGATCCATCGCATTCTCACGCAGTACCTGGACTTGCTTCGCAGCAACTTGTCTGTTGATGAGTTTGACTCTTTTGTGCCGGACTTGTCATCACTCATTAAGGAATTTGGAATCCAACCAGAGATCGCCTTCTGGATTCGTCGTACTAGCATTTCTCGGAAGATCACCGACATCGAAGAAGCGAAGCAACTGGAAGCCTCAACCGTCGATGATGCTACACCCAAGCCGAATGGCGACAGCAAGATGGATACCACCGAGGACGGAGAAACGCCCGCAAAGCCTGATGAGGCCTCTGCAGACACCGCCATGGATGTCGACAAGGACGAGTCAGGAAACCTGGTCACGACTGAGGGGGCTGATTCTACTCCTGTTCCTGTTGTGAATGCTGAGCCCTTGGCTGCAAACCCGGTCATGCAAGAGCTGATTGATAATGTCAAATCTTCTCTGCCTGTTGAGACGTGGGAGACCATTGGCGCTCACTTCTATGCAACATTCTGGCAGCTTGCTCTCTACGATCTTCACATTCCTCAGAAATCCTACGAGGATGAGATCGACCGTCTCAAACGACGAGTGGTTTCAATCAACAACGACCGGTCTGACCCCAGCACTGCAGGCACAACACGAAGGGAGGCCTCGAAAAAGAATCTCACTCAGCTGCAGGAACGCATTCTGGAGGAGAACAAGAATCATCTGAAGGCATATGGACAGACTCGCTCCAGGCTGCAAAAGGAGAAGGACCGCTGGTTCGCCGGCATGCGCCTTAAGCATGACTCTTTGAATGTTGCCTTGTTAGAGCAATGTTTCATTCCTCGGCTTCTCTTGTCACCTCTTGATGCCTTCTTCTGTTTCAAGATGTTGAAGTTCCTGCACAGCTCGGGAACCCCTAACTTCCGGACCGTTGGTCTTCTCGACCAGCTCTTCCGCGAGCATAGACTCACGGCGCTCATTTTCCTATGTACATCTAAGGAGGCGGACAACCTTGGTCGCTTCTTGAATGAGGTCTTGCGTGATCTCTCCAGATGGCATGCTGACAAAGCCGTTTACGAGAAGGAGGCCTTTGGCACCAAGAGAGACCTTCCCGGCTTCGCTAAGAACGTTGACCCTGAAGGTGTACCAGTCATGTTCTTGGAGTTTGAGGACTTCCGCCGTCTCCTGTACAAATGGCACCGATTGTTCTCCAACGCCCTCAAGAGTTGCCTCAGCGGAGGCGAATACATGCACATTCGAAACGCAATTAGTGTTCTGAAGTCTGTTGTCCAGCACTTCCCTGCCGTGAACTGGATTGGTCGTGATATGCTGAACTGTGTCAACAATTTGAGCAAGAACGATGAGCGTGATGACGTGAAGATTCCCGCAGCCTCGTTGATTGGTGACCTCAACCGACGAGAGAAGAAGTGGATGTTGCCACAAGCTTTCAACATGGTCAAGGCCGCCGAGGCTCAGGCCCACTCCGGTTCTCAGCATCCTGCTACACCAACACTGAATGCCGCAGCCCCGGAGTTCAACCCTACCCGAAGCTCAGAGTAAGTACCGATTTTGAGAATCTACAGATGTTCGCGATGTCTAACTGTCGATTATTAGCCCTGGTACCAACCAGGAACATACTGGCAAGACTGAAGTTGAGGATGGTGAGATCGAGGATGCAAAGATGACCGATGTTGGTGCAGGAAAGGCGAGCGAGGAGAACAAGATGGCTAGTACATCCTCTCGAGCTGGATCCACCACACCTTCCGTAGCTGGCATCGATGCTCACCTGGATGCTCCGTCTGACCAACCACCTGTGCGCTCTCGACCAAACTCTCGGGCGCCCGATTCGGGGCGTCAGCCTGATATTCGCTCGCAAGTTCACCCTCCCACTCGTCCTCCGCCCCGTCACGACGGCAGATTGCCCCCACGCCCCGAGGGAGTGGATGACCGACGAGATAGACATTCCGACTTCAACCCCCGCAATCGACATGGACCCGGCCCTGACCGCTCGTTTGATGGCCCTGGTAGCGACAATCGAGTCCACGGGCGGCTTAATGAGCGTGATCGCGATTACCCTGTCCGGCCTCCTCCAGATGATCTTATGCGTGGACCATCCCGCGATGGTCGACCTCTCCGTGAGAATGGCTGGCCTATGGATCGCCCAGCCCGCATGCGTGGACCTAATGATTCATTCCATGGGCGGGATGCCCCTGCACGCGGAGAACTCTTGCCTGACCACAATGACCGCCCTATTGATGGTCCTCGGCGTGGGGACCCATCTAGACCGGACAAGGATGCTCGCAGACCGTATCCCTCCCGCCCTCAATCACCTCCTAGGCCAGCTAACTTGCCCAACCGCCCCGAGAGACCCATTCCCGTCGATGACCGCAGAGCTCCCAATTTCTCCCAGCCTCCCCGTCACGACGAACTCCCCAGGGGACCCCGAATTGATCGACATGGAGATGCGAAAGACTCTGGCTCAGGTCCTGACATGAATCATGGTCGCCTTCGACAGCCAGAACCCACACCTGATATCCCGGCTGGTCCACGAGGAAGACGTGGCGGCGGCCGCAATGCTTCCGGACAAGTGCCTCCAATGTCAAGCTCAAACAACGGTCCACCGCCCACTGCGGAACGCCAAACACCCACAGGTCCTGGTCGGCAGGGTGGCCGTGACGCCCCAGAACAACCATCCAGTTCACAGCCCGCAGGCCCCGCCAATGCCGCAGGCGTTCACCCAGATCGCCTCAGGAACCTCGTCAATGAGCCTGCAACCTCTGGTGCTCCTCCCTCTGGTCCTCGCAGTGGAGCAGGCCCGCAGCAACCACCCCGAGGGCCCGCTGGCCAAGGATTTGGTGGAGACCGCGGCCGCAGCGACAAACGGTTCGCGGGCCTGAACAACATGCTTCAGCAGTCTGGTGGCACTGGTGGTGATCGCGGCGGTAACCCCCCGCCTGTTCGTGGACGAGGCGGACATCGCCAATCAAGCGGCATGAACGCACCTCCCCCCGACAGCCCAGCAGGTCCCCCAGGGGACCAATCTGGCAGCCGACCTAACGGTGGCCGGGTCGCTGACCTACTCGATGATCCCACTCCCGAGGCAGTCCGCTCTGGACGTACTGGCGATCGTAACCGTGAGCCAGATGCTGATCGCGCAAAGGAGTCGGAGCGCCGCGAGGACAGCACCAACAACAGCAGCCGCCGTCGTGATGGCCGTGGTCGTGACCGCGAACGCAGCCGCCGCAGCGATATAGGTGCTGCTCCGACCCGTGACGAAAAAGACCGCAATGCCGAACCTCGCGAGAACCTGCGCCGGGTTCAGAGCTCCCGCGAGGAGCTGCGCCGCCGAGACCGACGTGACCGACCCGACGGATCCTCAGAGATGACTGGCCCAACTCCCAGCGACAACAACGCCCCTGAAGCTGAGGGTCGTCTGCGTCCTCCCTCTTCCATGGGCGCGC
>ERZ1673737.2251-NODE-2251-length-16529-cov-4.613027_pt1 | contig 16529 bp, 11 predicted proteins | sample MGYA00580211_ERZ1673737 | MGnify/ENA primary metagenome ERZ1673737 (study PRJEB41218, sample SAMN15661789) | gut metagenome | host: Homo sapiens | place: Canada: London | collected 2015-08-20/2019-03-30 | study: EMG produced TPA metagenomics assembly of... | reverse complement strand
CTCCTCCCATTGCTGACGCCCCCACGATTCAATATGCCACTACGCCCTTCACCCAGCGACTCTTCAGAGTTGTTGCAGAAAGTGGCTATCGTTTCCTATCAAACCTTGAATTTAAAGATGAAGACATCTGGCCAGAGTTCGGGTTATCCTTACAAACCATGCCAAGGGCGCACATTCGAGCGTATTTCGAGCGCGTGGTGAGCCTGCACATTTGCAATCCTATCCTCGATACTAGGTTTCCTTTTATCAGCCTCGGTGGTGCGGGAACGCATTTCCCATCACCAGCGCATGACACGCTGCCGAACAGGTTGGAGCTCTTTCGGGGAACGAACGGCATGACCCATGTTCATTCTGATGAAGACTGGTTTGACGTTCATGATATCGAGGGGTACTTGATCAGTGAAGGGATTGGATTGGGTGAATACCCCTCGCTGCTATCGTCAATACCGTCGATTGAGGAGACCGGAGCTTTGGCTTTGAATGGATCAGTAACCGGTACGATGAAGGTTATTGATGAGTACAAGCTGATCAGCAGTATGTTTTCATCCGGACTTGCTTTTCTTTCGATAAGACTTATTAACTCTACTAGTACTAAGCCGACTCCCAGTCGGGCTGGGGTGCGTGGCTGGCTTTCGCCGATCTGATGTCGAGAGAGTAGTATCCCAAAACGTGAGATGGATCAATACTCCCACGATGAGTCCGACTGGGTGAAATTACCTGCGGCTTCTTCTTTGCCATGTGAGACTTATGATTTATGAATTTTGTACAAATTTAATACGGCAACGTTCAAAGGTACGCCGAGTGTTAACTACCTTCCATCGTCCGTGTAGTATGTACAAATGACCAAGGGGGAAAACATGCATGTTTTACCAATGGATTACTTCACAATCGGCTTGACACTCTACTGTTAAGTCTCTAGACTGAACCTAATCCTGAAGACCGTTCGTTCACCGGCGAGTCAAGATTGCAAGAAGCCCCATCTTTAGGAGGATGAACCTATTGGGAGATCGAACGGAATTTCCTTTGGCTCATAACGCCCTCCCTCCAGTACCACACAGCCGCCGCGGTTGCACCCGGTCCAACCGCCACATATCCAACAGCCAGACCTGCCAAACATACCCACATGGAAACATTCGAAATTCCCATACGATACAAGTCCCACACACTGGACCAGCTCCAGAGAAGACTAGCAGCAGAAACAAGTAGAAAATCATTCTGGAAAAATATGAAGATGCCATCTGCGAGTGCGGATGTCTGCGCAAAAGAGTCCACTGGGATGAACGCCCTGGCCAGGAAATTGCTACCAGAGACGAACCAGCTGGACAGCCACGCAAGATGGAAGCATGCAGCGATACAGCCAGTAACTGCGTAGAGCATTTGCAACGAAGGCAGATCACGATTGAACTTGTTGTCCGTTGAAGGCGTGACCGACTTGGATCCTTCAACACGCTTGATTATGCGAGAGAATGCCTCTGTGAAAATAACCACGTAAATTGGAACAGGCTGCCATAGGGCGATGAAGGCCTGTCGGGTGACTGGGGCATTCTCCAAGGGGAAGAACAGCATCATCGTCGGCAGGACATATCCAACCAACACAGCGGGAAGTATCGCGCGAGCCGTGGAGGGAGCCAAGTTGCGCGAGCTTGGAGAGAAATAAGTAATCGGAGACGAGATGTAAGCGCTCGCTGCGAAATAGATTGGCGCGATCACTCCAATACCACGCAGCTGATAGAGAACACCCCATACTGATGGGATCGCAAGGAGAGTCCATTTGTTTCGCGGTCGGTAGCCTTCAACAGTGAAGATGGCCATCAATGGAAGTATTGAAGCAAGGAAGTACAGTACCTGCAGTGGCTGCCCTGGTCTGGAGAAGTTGCTAACTGCAGGCGAAAAGACGGTCACTAAGGCTTGGAGAATGAGGTCAGTAGATGCAAGGCCAGTATAAACCCGGCGAAGAGGCACCTCTATGTCTCCTGTGAGTGGAATTGAGCCATTTTGCATTGCTTGACGGAGCAATGCCCATGTCCCGTTCTCTGTGCCCGCTACCTTCAGTTGCCGATGACCCAACCAGGCGAGGAAGAAGTAAGCAGCGTAAATAAGAACACCTGCGAGGCCGCGGGAAGATGGTTTTCTGAATCGCTCATCATAGTAGGCAATCTCCCGCTCTTTGTTCGGCTGTGGTATCATGTTCAACGATACACTTGGGGAATAAATCTGGATCCATTTGTCGACCAACTTGTATCTGGGTAGGTTTGGAATTAAATACTTTCCAGCCAGTTTCAGCAGTGGCGTTTCCATGCATTCAAGACGTTGTCGTGCATGGGATGCTTTGACTAATTCCCAAACGCGGTCTTCACGCTGTTCCTGCACGTTTTCGAAGACCTTGGAGATCTCGGCAGTCGACAGGGTCCCAGAACTGCAGCGCTTTAGAGCCGCGACAAGATGATTTGTCAAAGAAGCCGCTGTCTCGATGGCATTGTTACCGCCTTGACCGGAAATTGGCTCGAACTATGAAGCAGATCACTCTGGGTCAGTCCCTCCACGGCCTTATGCAAGGGAAAGATGTACCTTGTGGCTCGCATCGCCAATAGTTATCATTCTCTGGAAGTACCATTTCTTATACACGTACTCTGGCAGTGTTGTGAGCACTGAAGCGATCTTGCTCTTGTATAGATCGGAGAATTGAAGCGTGGGAGTAATCCGGTCGTTCCAATGCTCCTTCGCGACTGCTTTCTCTTCCGCTTCTGAGAATCGAGGGATATCGTCGCCGTACAATGTCTTTCCCATGTTGAACACAAGGAACCAGTAGGTCCGGTCACCGGGCCCGCTTGGGACCAAGTATGAAAAATGCTCGTTGAATACCGAATGCAGCGTGCCTTTTTCGATGCCTTTTACACCTTCTGATATGCCGAAGATGCAGGAGTATGTCGCAGGAAGTGCTTTTCTCGGTGGGTCAGCCAAAATATATGCGTTGGTTGCAGTATACATACCGGATGCCTCTGAAGGGTCAATCCACGAGGGATCTATCTTCTGCGCTTCCTTCCACATTTCTTGGCGCACAGTTGAATGAATGCCGTCTGCCCCGACGACGATATTTCCGGTAAATTTCCGGCCAGTGGTCGTGGTGACAGTGACATCCGATGCACCGTTCCTAATACTTTGAACTCTCTGATCGGTGAGAACTCGAGACTTGTCTTGGATCTTGTCGTAAAGCACTTCAATCAACATGCGGCGATCGAAAAAGATCACCGGATAACCGTGACTTGAGACGAGAAACGGTCAGCTGACTTCCTAATTAGGAAAGGAAGAATACACAAACCGATCCACAGTCTCCCGACTAAAGTCCTCAAACGACCAGAACTGCTGTCCCTGAGAATCCCGGAAAAAGTACTTGTCGACAGGATATTCTGCCTTCTTCAGAACCGCTTCATAGCATCCTAGCTGGTCAAGAACACGAAGACCACTTGGAAGCAGACCGATACTAGCCCCAACCTGCGGTGCAATGCTGCCATAGCCTTCCAATACGATGAAGTCAATGCCGTTCTTTTCAAGCATTAAGGCAAGAGCAAGCCCGGCAATGCTGCCACCGGCGATGACCACTTTGAATGGTTTTGATTCCATCATAGAGATTGGATTAGGTGAATATAATTTACCGAGCTCTAGTAGTAACGGTGAAAATTAGGGGTATCCTGGTTATTATATAGTTTTCGCCGCGTGTCTCGTCTCTCGGCCCCCCTGCCAGAAAGTATATTCCGCTTCCCATTCTGGATACGTCAAAAACGTAAATAATATTAGTAGTCATATGTTTCGGAAGAGAATCATGGGATGATCGCTTCGACATTACTGAATTCATAGGCAGTCGGTGCAATATTCGAAGTGATCAATAATCAGGCCAATCGGAGAGCCGGGATGTTGAGCGGACAGATCCACTGTGGGTCAGCCAAGGATAACCCTACCGAGGTATGTAAATGAACATTTGTACAGTGACACACCTGATTTACGAAATCCTTACGATGATATGATATTTCGGAACGCACCTATAAAGCTAGGGCTATGTCCCTTTTGCCTAGGTGCTAAGAGAGAGAAACTGTTAAAGAGAATGTTTCAATTCGTCCTCTCTCTACCAAAATGGCACTCCTATATTGAAGATCATTTGAAAAAAAATTCAAATTTGATTTCAACCGCAGGTATCCAGCCTGCTCCAGAACCTTTAAAAGCCTAGAGGAGCTAACCTACCATCTCGTTGACATGCATTGTTGGCGCCCTAGGCGGCAGTCAGGCGGAAATTCAGGCCTCATGGGGTGCCGCAGGATTCCTCATGGGGCGCCAGCAGCCTCACCCCTTTTTCCTGGTGTTTTTCAACATATAAGTAGGATCCCACTCCTCCCCTTGCCTCTTTGTGACCTAGGAGCTGAACAAGTAATCGATCAGGCGATAGTGTAGTGCTGTATCTCGCACTCAATCTCCAAAAAATGAATGGCGAACATTTGGACCACTTCCTTTTTATGAATACAAAAATCAATCAACGAAATAGAACTCTTTTCCTTTCTTCCTGTTTTAGACAGGATAGGCTCTTTTTCGAACAACGCACGCCGCCAAACTTTCGGTAAGATCCTTAAGAAGCGTTGTTGATCACCGAGTCGATGCATGGTCAATCATAGTTAAATATTTGCACTTTGCTTGTCTGAAACAAACGCAGTCTGTGGCAGGTAAGCTCACCTGAAGATCCTTATTTAGTCGTCTAGCATGGGAATATTTCACCGACATTTTTCATGATCCGGAAACTCGTCGCTACAATAAAAGCTGAGCCAGGTGTCATTAGATCTAAACTACAAAACGACTGAGATAATGCTTCTTGGCCAGAGATCGAATAATCCCTTCGACCGAGCCATCCAAATGCGCTGAATTTCCCTCCTGCTCGAAATTAAGGAGATCAACCAAAGTACCTAGCCTATCATCCTCGTTCTTTGGGCCTCTTTCTTGCGAATTCATTTGACTTTGGCCGCCACAGGTTAGAGCCGAAACTGGATTGATGTTGCCAATCCAGATCAATACGCAACACGTATCCACATCACGACGCAACACAGCCGCCTGCAAGGCATTTCCTTTCCATTCCATAGAATCGCTGTTCCAATTGGCGCTGCTGTGCAGGAGTATTCTGGCAGCGTCATACCGCGAAGTCGACGGGCTCTCGATAACTCGCTTTAGGGCCGTGTCTCCTTTATCATCTTCTTCATTGATATCTTCCTGGAAATGGGGGACCAAAAGACGGAACAGATCTGGGTTGCAGAACTTTGATGCGAGATGTAGAACATTCTCACCGCGGAAGTTTCGGTATCGAAGATGCGCTTCTATGCCATTCTCCCCCAGTAGGAATTTCACAATTTTCACATGATTTCCCAAAACAGCTTGTCCAATCGATTGATGCGTCAATTTATGAAATGATGTCTGTTCGTCTTCAAACTATTTCTCACGGAACAGCTCATTCCTAAGTTCTTTCTGATGCCGAGCGCTAGCCATCAAACGATGTACTATCGGCATACAGCCTGCACCGGCAGCCAAGCATAATAGTTTGTTTCCCCAGTGTTCCTTGATGAGTTTGTCTGACAAGGTATCGACGAGGTCAAAGACAAGATCCCAGTTTTGCTGTCCTCTGTGCCATGGGTTGGTGATAATTAGGGCTTTTTTCCATCTTTTAATGATAAGTCGGAAAGGATCAAGATTTTGTAGCTGCGGACCAACTTTATCATCCAAGAACAGTATCCTGAGTCTTGATACGTTTCCCCACTGGAGAATCTGGTCGGCGGCACTTTTAGCTGAGTCTTGAAGAAATTCATCTGCGTCAAGGTTCGACTTCCCAAGCATATCGAGTAGCATGGCTTCTGAGCCTTAAATCGATGTGATGCTTAGGGGATCGTACAGACTGCTGGCAAATTCAAATCTAGGCAACAACGTGCAACCTGGACGACTATTTTGTTGAATCCAATTGCGAAGTCGCGTGGATCCCGCTTGGCATAAAGCTTCAATGCTTGCTAGGCTTGGAAGCGGTTCGACCGTGATGCAACCGTAATGGTCCACCCAGTGGCATGATGCGTAGACGAAGAATTCGCCAAAACCACGGTCAACCGGGTCGAATTTGGCCATATCGTCTTCCCAGGATTCCCACGTGCATTTTGGGTCATACTCGGGCGACTCTTCATCGTTGCAGGATAATTCAGAGATCTGAGGTAGTTCTGCGAATGCTGCTTGCTCTTCCGATAACAGATCTTTGTTGCCAATATCATCCAGGAGCAAGTACCTCATGCAAATATCAAGCATGAATGCATCTGGAGTTTTAGAGGTATGATCCATTTGATCGGTTTCCTTCAATGTTGATCCTTTCGGAATAGGCTGCTTGTCAACCCAATCTTTAACAGACTGGTGAGTGAGTCTGACTTGAGGCTTCCTTAATTCAGCGTAATCGGGGGAAGCGACGAATGGATGAATAAGATCCATGACTCTTTGATGGTCTACCAGCTCAGCAAGAGCGTCCACAGTCATGACATTCTGATCCAGACTCAGTGACACTGCCCAGGCTAGTTCTAGTATGCTCAAAGGTCTCTGGCTGACAGCGAGGATTTTCAGAGCTGTAATGGCGAGTTTTTGGTTTTCATCATCATTCGAAGTGCAACGTGAAAACAACAAGACGTAGACTTCCGAGAGCTCTCTAGGAAGAGGCAATTTGTTTAAGAATTTTTCCATCGATGGCTTTGATTTGATTCGATGGGTTTTGATAAGCTCAATGATCATCTGTGTCCATATGGCGCTTCCTTGCGCTCGTTGACATATGTTTTCTCTGACAAGTGTCTTCAGATCTGGCGTCAGATATGTCAGTCTTTCGAGGTGTTTCTCAACGATGATACGATCTCGCTTAGAGCCAGAGCTTAGTTCGATTCTAGCCACATTGTCTAGCTGTTCCAAAATCTCTTCTCGGGGACGAGAAGATAGAATAATCTTCAGCCCCGAAGCCGATCGTGATATAGTCTTCAGAAATCCGAGAAGCCTATTTAGAGAGTCATCATCGCACTCGTCTATGCCGTCAATCACGATAATGATGGGGCGGTCAATTGTTTCCAGCATGTTTTGCAAAATATTTTCCATCGTGTGAGTGTTTGACGCCGGATCAAAATCAGAAGCATGAGCCTGCGTATAACGCTCGTAAAATGGCTTCTGGAGGCCTTGAAGCTGACGCTGACTCAGAAGTGAGTAGATTATAGCAGAGAGCACAGAGCTAATTTTTCCTGTCTCCTTGTCTCGACAATAGTACTGGCATAGTACGGGTCTGGGTAGTCGATATTCGTTTCTTTCATTCAATTTTTCTGCAAGAAATGCCATCGCAAAGGTTTTTCCATGGCCCATATCACCTGGTATTACCAACTGCTGAGACTCTGTAGCGTTATACCACTTTTTGAAACTGGGGGTTTCCAGCAAGAATTCGCAAGCCTGGTCAGCCCGAAGTCCCTTCCACTGGCTGCGGAGCTGACCTTGCTGCCTGAGCTTTTCAATCCCGAACCATCGAGCAACGGTAGGCAATTAATATACAATTAAAAAAAAAAAAAAAAGAAATCAGGACATAAGCGCTACGCCACAAGAGCCCCGCCTCGCAGGAAATAAAAGAAACAGGAACAACTCAACAGGGCAGGAACAGACAACATTCCAATCCGAGGGAAAAGCAGGCCGAATTAAGGAAAATGCACGCCATCTATCAACAAGTTTCCCCTACCCACTACACGATACAGTAGAAAGTATATAGGTCATATATTGGAATCATGACGGGAGGACCGTGGTCATAGGGGATGTCGAGGGGTTTGAGAGATAGAAAGGGGGTTGGCTTTGGTATCTCTCTCTCTTTTGGTTCGACATGGTGGGCTTTTTTTGGTTCAGTTGTGCAGGAAATAGACATTTACAGCTTCTTGCCGCCGACGAAGTTGGACCAGGTGCGGACCTCGGAGGGGATCTCGCCGGAGCGGGGCAGCTTCTCGTTCATGCACTGAGCGAAGAGGGTCGCAGTCTAGAGAATCAGTTAGTTATTTGGATCGCTTACTATGTGGTTAGTGGTGGCTGTTTGAACGTACCTTGGGCTCCATGAAGAGGGGAACGCTGAAGTCGACAGCGTTACGGCGCATGACATAGTCCTCGTCAAGCTGGGTCTTGCCGCGGGTCTTGGCAAGGTTGAAGCAGCCGCGGATGTCGTACTTCTGGAAGACCTCACGGAGAGCACGCTTGTCCTTCTTGGGGAACTCGATGACCTGCACGGAGACGTTGTCCTGGGCAGTGGACTCGATGTGAGCCTTGACGTCGGGGTTGGCAGCGAAGAACTTGTAGCCGAGAGGGTTGAGGTACTCAACGATCTTGGCGAGGTGAGGCTGGGTAACGTCACCACCGAGAAGGATACCTTCACCGGGCTCGGGCATGCGGAAGTTCATGGTGGACTGAAGAGACGCCCAGTAGGCCTCGACGAGGTCCTTACCGAAGCAGGCAATCTCACCAGTGGAGGACATCTCGACGCCAAGGAAGGGGTCCGCACCAGCCAGACGGGTCCAGGAGAATTGGGGAACCTTGGTGGCGAGGTAGTCACGCTTCTCCTTCATGAGGTCAACGGGCTCGGGGACATCACGGCCGACGAGAGCCTTGGTAGCGACGTCGATGAAGTTGGTACCCAGGACCTTGCTGACGAAGGGGAAGGAACGAGAGGCACGCAGGTTGCACTCAATAACCTTGAGCTGGGGCTCGGCGCCCTCGACATCGGCCTTGATGATCTGCATGTTGAAGGGACCGGTGATGTTCCAGGCCTTGGCGACCTTCTGGGCAATCTCCTTGACACGGGCCATGATGGGCTCCTCCAGGTTGGCGGGGGGCAGGACGAGGGTGGCGTCACCGGAGTGGACACCGGCGGGCTCAACGTGCTCAGAGACGGCGTGAACAAGAAGCTTACCGTTGGAAGCGACGGCATCAACGTCGATCTCCTCGGCACCCTCGATGAACTTGGTGATGACAACGGGGTGGTCGGGGGAAACGGCACTGGCGTTGAGGAGCTTCTCCTTGAGCTCATCGACGCTGTAGATGACGTTCATGGCGGCACCGGACAGGACGTAACTGGGACGAACCAGGACGGGGTAGCCGACAGACTCAGCGAAGTTCTCGGCCTCGGCAACGGAGGTAAGCTCCTTCCAGGCGGGCTGGTCGACACCAATGCTGTCCAAGATCTGGGAGAACTTGTGACGATCCTCAGCCTTGTCAATGTCCTCGGGGTTGGTACCGAGAATGTGGGCACCACCAGTCTCCTGGAGACGGAGGGCAATGTTCTGAGGCAGCTGACCACCGACAGAGACAACGACACCGCTAGCGGCCTCGAGCTCGTAGATATCCATGACACGCTCGTAGCTGAGCTCCTCGAAGTAGAGCTTGTCAGCGGTATCGAAGTCAGTGGAGTAGGTCTCGGGGTTATAGTTGATCATAACGGTCTTCTTGCCCATGTTGCGGAGGGAGAGAGTAGCGTTGACTGCGCACCAATCGAACTCGACGGAGCTACCAATACGGTACACACCGCTACCAAGGATGATAGTTCCGTGGTCATCGAAGGTGACATCGTGCGAGGTAGCATTGTAGGTGGTGTAGAGGTAGTTGGTGTCGGCAGGGAACTCGGCAGCCAGGGTATCGATCTTCTTAACCCAGGGGGTGATGCCGAAGGACTTACGGCGGGCACGGACATCGTCCTCAGTGGAACCAACCAGGAGAGAGATCTGCTTGTCAGAGAAACCGAGCTTCTTGGCCTTCATCATGATCTCCTGCTTGATGCCGAAGAGACTGCCGATTTCCTTGAGCTCGTTGTTGCAGTCAACGATGTTCTGGATCTTGTACAGGAACCACTTGTCGATCTTGGTCAGGTCGTGGACCTTGTCAACGGAGTAGCCCTCGTGGAGCATAGCCTGACCAACGGCCAACCAGCGGCGGTCGGTGGGGTTGCGGAGGGTCTCGTCGAGGTCCTCGAAGTGATCACCCTGGAGACCAATGTACTTGGGGTCGACCTGACGGATAGCCTTCTGGAGGGACTCCTCCCAGGTACGGCCGATGGCCATAACCTCACCAACCGACTTCATGGCGGAACCAATGTCGCGGTTAACGTGCTGGAACTTGCTCAAATCCCACCGGGGAATCTTGGTGACAATGTAGTCCAGACTGGGCTCGAAGTTGGCAGTGGTGGTCTTGGTGACGGCGTTGGGGAGCTCGGGGAGAGAGTGTCCCAGTCCAATCTTAGCCGCAGTGTAAGCGAGAGGGTAACCGGTGGCCTTGGAAGCCAGAGCGGACGAGCGAGAGAGACGAGCGTTGACCTCAATGACACGGTAGTCGAGTCCATCGGGCTGCAGAGCGTACTGAACATTGCACTCGCCAACGACACCCAAGTGACGGACGATCTTGATGGCAGCAGTACGGAGCATGTGGTACTCCTCGTCCGACAGGGTCTGACTAGGGGCAACGACGATACTGTCACCGGTGTGAATTCCGAGAGGGTCGAAGTTCTCCATGTTGCAAACAGTGATACAGTTGTTTTTAGCGTCACGGACGACCTCGTACTCAACCTCCTTCCAGCCCTTGAGGGACTTCTCAACTAGAATCTGGGGAGAGAGGGACAGAGAGCGCGAGGACAGGTCACGGAGTTCCTCGGGGTTGGCAGCAAAGCCAGAACCCAGACCACCAAGGGCATAGGCAGACCGGACGATGATGGGGTAACCAACCTCCTCGGCGGCCTTGAGGGCATCCTCGACAGTCTCGACGGCAGTCGACTCAGCAATGGGGATGTTGATCTCGTTCAGAGCCTGGGAGAAGAGATCACGGTCCTCACTGGTCTCCAGAGTCTTGATGCTGGTACCAAGGACCTTGACACCGTAGCGCTCGAAGGTACCCATGCGGTTCATCTGCACACCCAGGTTCAGAGCGGTCTGACCACCGAAGGTAAGGAAGATACCATCGGGACGCTCGCGCTCAATGACGTGAGTGACGTATTCGGGAGTAACGGGGAGGTAGTAGACTTCGTCGGCGAGCTTGTGGTCGGTCTGGATGGTCGCGATGTTGGGGTTGATCAAGACCGAGTGGACGCCGGCTTCTTTGAGAGCCTTCAGAGCCTGGGAGCCTATATCACCCGAGAGTCCAAGATTAGTTACTGCTATTGAAAGTTGTTTTGTTGGGAACCATCTCTAAGCTCTCTGTATTCCCCGCAGAAAAGCTTCGTGAGCACACTCCCCATCACCCCCATGGGGAATCTACACGGGAGCAAACGATCCAAGTGCAGCACAATTGTCACCAATTGATTCTTCCAACGTACCAGAATAATCGAACTCTCCAGCCTGTCCAATGCTCAGACCACCACTACCAATGACCAGGACCTTCTTGACATCAACAAGGTCGCTACCGGTCTTCACCGCACCACTGGCGAGGTAAGACTCAGCAGTGGGAGGCTTCTCACTAGCCAGACGACGCAGGCTGCTGGAGAAAGAACGGAGCTGCTGAGAGCGAGCCGTGGGGATCTTCTGCAGACGCAGAGCGGAGGCCGTCGAGCGGACGGGAGTCTGGGAGGAGAATGCGCGCAGAGAGAGACCGGGACGGGCTTCAGCGAGGCAGCGCTGGCGCAGCAGGCCAGCCGCCTGGCCACATCGAGCAGCAAGAACCATTGCGCACTGCACCGCTCGAGCGAAGAAGAAGTTCAATTGCGAGGGTGATGTGTAGGAGGTGAGTCTACACTTTTCCAAGATTCTTTTTTTTCCCCCTCTGGCTCGCTAATTGGCTCGTACCCTTACCGTATACGGCTCCACTTTACAAGATAGAGGCGCACGAGAGCTTCGATTGTGAGGGAAGAGATGGAGAGGAAGTTGAATCTAGGGGATTGAATACAAGATTTAATATAAAAAATGGTTGGGGAGCCAGTAGTAATTTTTTCTTTTCTTTTTTCGTCGGATGAGTCAATCTAGAGGTGGAGCCGGGGACGACTATAACGCTCGGGGAACATTCTGATCTCCTATGACGTTGCTCTAACTATTCTATGAATTGAACATAAGTAAATTGATATCTGAGTCTCAATTTGAAAGCCACAAAGCAATTGGGAAGTTTGAACAAAAAGCAAAGCTTGTGCGCGAGTATGATCTGCATGCCGATGCCGGACCTCAACGCCTAGAGGGTGGACCTCTGCCTTATCTCTCTCGACTTTAACGTCACAGAGATGGTGTAAATAGTAGGCTAAGGGCTAATGATGTGAAAACCCTGTCAATGTTCTAGACTATACAGAGAATAGAACGAAACGTTCTCTTTTAGCTAATTTATATCGAGTGTCACAACAGTCCAGTCCTAAATTAACCCCAGATAAACTCGTTTGCTTAACTGGACTACAAACCAAAATGACAAGCTTAATAGCCATTCTTCATGCACACAGACTGTTATTACACTATAATCCAACACTGGCATACGCAATTGAGTTTGATACTCGCTGCATGAAGATCCTCGTGATAATTTCTGCGCCGGCAAACTGCCGGTTGCCAAGACTTAACTATACGACCAAACATCATCGAGCAACACAATGAAACAGTAGAATAACAGAGTAACCAAAAGTCGAAAGGGTATATGAATTGCACCACTAGAAACAAGGCCAAGCACATTATTCCACACCAACCCTTCCATTCAAGCCTGACCAAGGACCCTTCGGTCGCTTCTCGATGCGAGACCCACTAGCCTTCGGTAACCCTCTGGAGCGAGCTTCGGAGGTCCAGATATCTGACCCATCCCGCTCCCGTTCCTGGCCGTGCATGACCTCATCGAGGTCCTGATTGAGAATCCCACATACATCAGTCAGGGTCCTGCTCGCGTCTTGAGCAACTTCAGTACCCAGTGCAATTTTTTGCTGGACGAACTCTCGTTCGTTGGTGGCTGCGGCTTCAGAGGCAAATGCCCATGCTTCGGCGAGACTGAGGACTTCGTCGGTGGGTTGGTCTGAAGGTTGCGTCTGGGTTCGAGAACTGAGAGCAGCTACCGCGTGCTTGAAACGTGGCTGACGCGAAAGAACTGGATATTCAGGGAGCAAATGGGATTCGTCGCTGAGGCGATTGAGAGCTCGGAGTGTTGTGGACTTTTCCTTGGAGAGTAAGCCGGATAGGTAGGTTTTTTGGAGAGCCAGGGCCTTATGGCTTTTTGATAATGGCACCAGGTTTTCGCTTGCGTACGACAGCACATCGATTGGATTTGGCGGTGGTACCTCCACTGTAGTGAGTTCGTTCTTGTATGTTGATCTGGATGGAGGTTTGGGCGGCACGGTGGGTGGTTGGCATGCCTTGGATGCGGCATCGAGAAGCTCTCGCCGCGCCTGTACATATGCAGCGTACTGATCTGCAATCTGCATCTTGCGCTCCTCAAGCTCCCGCTGGACATGCTCAATTTCCTCCGCAGGCAGGTCCTGGAGTACGCTTTCATCCGGATCTCCCTGACCAACCAGCCGTTCCTCAACCCATTGAACTAGCTCATCGCGGGTCTTTTGTAAAGCTTGAGCTTTGACCTCAGGCGAGACTTCAATCTGAGACTTCTCTTGAGATGCATTCCGTGCTTTGGCTTTCTCGAATAGTTGCTTTTCGCGATCTAATTGAGCCCTAGCATGAATGACAGCCCTCTCGAGATTGTGAACGAGTTCATCCAAGTCCGTTTCGGAACCATTGCGACCTGCTTCAACCTCGGGCAATGGCGGTTGTTCCCCTCCATTCTCAATATCCCCCAACCCAGCCGTATCTCTCGTTTTTAACTCCTCAAGGTAATGCTGAAACACTTGCAGCTTGGTATGTCGCCGGCGATCGCGTAGAAGGGTAAGGTATTCACGGAGTTCGGCACCGGGTTCTTGCTGATCTGCGTCATCAGCAGGGTGGGTTTGCTCGTTCCTCTGCCTTCTCAATGAGGAAGCATTCTCAGAGGCCGCGGCAAAGTCCTTCCGAGCTGCAACATTTGCCGCAAACGCCTTCAAATAATCCCTTCGTAGTCCGTGTAGGTCGCTAGGGATGCGCTTCACCTCCGCGACGGCATCAGTTGGCGCACACAGGGCGAGGTGGGATTGAGCAAGATGAGTCGATTGGTCTTCGTCGAATACGATAAATGATCGAAGATAAGACGTCAATGCCTGGCGGATCTGACGGGCTTCCTGGCGGGATTTGACGTAAGGAGCGAGCGGTTTCACAACGGGTGGAATGTGGATAAGGGCAGAGTCGTTGGGTTGGACCATGGCTTTCATTGGCCCAGGAGACTATGTACACTTAGAGTAGAATCGGTATGAGAGACAAAGTGAGACCCTGACCGGTCAGGCTTCACTGCCACAATATCGCGACAAAGGAAGTTGTTGTTTTGCTCCTTTCAGCAGGGGCTTACGTAAACTGTAGATCGTCGAGCTTATAGTTCGAATGTTTTGCTGCGAGGAAGTCGAACTTTCTATATTGAATGACGTTAAATAGTCCCTGCAGGAGATGATCTTCTTCCGTTGGGCTCAAATTGCTCGATAGCTCCAAATGAGACATCCAATATGTCTTCGTCGGGGTCCGAGCACTGCAATGTATACAACCTGTGTACAAACTCCGTCATATGATATAGATCGACAGCGATATTCAAGTATTCACAAATAGTTTAATAAGTATCGGTCATCATGATATGATATGCTATTGATATGCAAATCCCTCATCCGGGATACGTCTTTACGGAGCTCCGGAATGTATGTACACAGGTACTTGCACCTGTACCTGTACAAGTAGATGCCGTCTATGCGCACGGCCCAATGAAGCCATAAACAAATGCTGAAGAGGCCTAACTTATGATTTCAGTCCGAAGTGATTCATCGCTTTTGATCACATCTCCTTCTCCCTTCCTCGCCGAACAACACAAAGTAACAACGACTTTGCGTCACCTAGGCTCGGGACCCCTCCATTACTGGTATGTTTCAGAGTCCTCCCTGGAATCTTCATCAAGGGGTATTTTGATTTATCACTGCCCCGATCTCTGACGTTGAGTTACGCATTGTTTATCGAAATGCTGAAATTGTTATAGTTCACAGGCGCCCGCTTCAGATGCCCCGGAACCCAATCCCCTTCAATCCGATATTCCCCGCCTAACGATGGCTCCCGATTTGAGCGCCGTGAATCCGTCTAGAACCAGACCCCGTGCCTCAACGACGCTCCCTCCCGTAATGGCATCACAATCGCCGACCCCACGGCAACCAGTACAAGGACCGCATACTACACTGGCCTCTCTCCAAAATCCCGGGAGCCCACCGCTAGGCACGGGAGATTATGGGATCAAAAGTACAGCCCAGGGTAAGTCATTAGTGGGAGATACCGCTTATGCTCTTCTCCGGCTAACGGAATAAGGGCCATTGCGTCACCCCCAGCCGCTGACGCCTTCGGATCTCCATCTAGTGCTTGAAAAGGAACAGGAAGCAATGGTGAGTCGGGTCCCGGAGGCCCAAACTATATAATAACAAAAGGCTGACATATGACTCACAGGTGAACCGACTGACTCGCGAACTTTCTCTGCTCCGGCACCAGACAGCATCCGTATCGTCGACAGCTTCATCTACATCCACATTCAATGAACCAGATGCCCGCGCATCACCCACCTTGAGCAATTCCGGCCAATCCCACTCAACACGACGGCACCGGTCCAATTCAAGCCTCAGTTCACATGCATCGGCGAGTCAGGTCCCTCAGGCAGCAAGTGTAACTGGCATTGCACCCTCCCGAGAGACTAGCCTGCCATCTCGAGCAGATCACTCCCGAACTGCTCGCAGCCGCGAACACTCCCTTACATCTCGCCGACCATCGATCGGGTCATTAACCTCGTTTCCCCACAGCAATAGCAGTGTATATCCCCACCGAAACTCGGTCTCGCAGACACAGCTGGGGTATTCGCCGGCAACCTCACTGTCACGCTTTGAAGAGGCAACACAACACCGATCGGAGCTGGAATCCATCAAACGGGAGAACGAGCAGCTCAGGAAGCGCGTGCGGGATCTGGAGCAAACACTGAAGAAGCAGAAAGAGGCAGTGCCGTCGGAGTCAACGAGTGATATCTCTGCGACACCCTCCTCTGACGGAATTGCAGAGTAATTCAACTCTCAATGTATCGTATCATTCCTACGCGTCCATGGGGGCGCTTATTTTCATTTCGGGGCTGGGAGTTTGCAGGCAAACACAGAAGAATCGAGAAACAGCTTCAGGCAGCTCAGTAAATTAAGCCAAAGCAAGAAATGAGACAAGATTAACCATGTGGCGGTGTAAGCCCCGCTCTACGTCACTTGTGGCGCAGTAGCTTTGGTCACTATATGTACAGCCCCTCAGATGGTGAGATCTTCTGGATTTCTTCACTTCTACTTTCTTCCACCTTTTATCCTACCTGAAATCATGTCTGCTCCCGCTACCGTTCATGTCTCGGGCATCTCGCCCGCAACCTCCGAGAAGGAGGTTCGCGACTTCTTCAGC
>ERZ1673737.2249-NODE-2249-length-16537-cov-4.696881_pt1 | contig 16537 bp, 21 predicted proteins | sample MGYA00580211_ERZ1673737 | MGnify/ENA primary metagenome ERZ1673737 (study PRJEB41218, sample SAMN15661789) | gut metagenome | host: Homo sapiens | place: Canada: London | collected 2015-08-20/2019-03-30 | study: EMG produced TPA metagenomics assembly of... | reverse complement strand
AAAAAATGAAAAGAAAACGCTAGTCAAGGTTGGAACAGCGATCAAGGTTTCGCGAGTTGTTCCTTGCGATAGAAGAAGATGCAGAGCACGTTGATGGATAGCATGAAGAGCAGGCAGACCCAGAAGTCTGCCTTTCCCAAGCCGGCTGCGACGCCAGCGGAGAAATCAGGGAAAACATCACCAGGGCCTAACTTATTCGGTGCTGTCGCGCGGGCGAGGATAGTCGCAATAGAACCGACCACCTGCGCGGCTAGAAGTGTGAAGGTGACATGGAATCGAGTCATTGTGTGGAGGAGGATCATTCCAAACCCTGTATTGGGGTGAATCAGTTTGTGTTACGTTTTATTCGCTGCGAGAGGAAACTTACCGACACCCTGAAGGGAATCCAAAACTCCTAGCCAGAGCCATAGTGCTCTACCAACGATAGCTCCCGCTACCGGACCACCGGCCCAGGGGATGTACGTGGCTATGTTGGAAGTTGCCCACAGGATCTGGGCCCATCGAGGAGCACCAAGACCGACGGCAAAGATCGGGATGAACCAGGCGTGTCTCTTGGAAAAGACGTGAAAGACCCAGAGAGCTGCCGCCCAGACAACGATGAAAAAGAAGAGGACAAGGAGCACGATTTGCCACACTTGTGCATGCTTGCTGGACCAGAGATAGAGCCAGTTTCGTCCGTAAGGTGCCGACAGCCAGTAGTTTGATATGAACACCATGTAGAAAAACCACTGCAAAATACAGCGTCAGAATCAAAATTAGCTTGAGGGAGAACTGGAAGAGACATACAAGAATTATGCGACGGCGGAAGAGCGATAGGTAGAATGTCGGCACTTGACCTGGTGCTTGTCTATAATATGCAGGAAGTCCAAAGAAGACCAGGGCCCCCAACAGCCACAGAAGTGAGGCAAGTCCGAGTCCGATCCCGAGCAAAGCGCCTGGATTGGTCATAGCACGGCTGAATTGCGTGCTACCCTTTCGATTGAGAGCTGCCATCCAGCTACCCCAGTACCAAAGGAAACTGATAAAAAACTGCTGAGTGCCCTGGATGACCGTAGCTCTATAAATCCAAGACCTCAGAGGCGCTCCACCTGGACGAGAAAGTCAGATAATTTCCATACTTCCTAAAGGATTGTTGCATACCTTCATCTCCAAAGTTGAGGGCAAAGAAAATCGAACCACTCGAAGATGCAAACGAATACAAGCCGATTCCCACGTTTTGTAGCCATGCTCGACTTGTGCTGTTGTGGATGGGACCGCCAAGACCGACAAACAGAAAGGCAAACCCGTATATCTGCGGGTAGTTAGCATGTAACCTCGTAAGCCAGATAGAGGAACGTGAACGTACAAAGAAAGGAGTCGCCAATACATAGACTGAGGGGACTAGACGGAAGACCATCCACCATATGATCGAAGAGGCAAGATAGATGGATGCCAGAATGTATAGCTTTTCGGCCGTCTCTCCAATCTCACCGTTCAGGAGTGTGATCTGGTACGAGTTCAAGGCGAGAATTTGGCCCTAAAAGAATGATGTCAACCTCTGTAATGAAAGTTTTTGGTAGGTTTCCAACTCACAATAGCGAGGAAGATGGAGTACACAGGCCAATCACCCAGCTTCATCAACATGAAACGCTTCAAACCCGTTGGTGGAACATAATCATTCGGGAGAAGGAATTGTCCGGCATTTGTGTCTGCACCTAGACCAGTAATTGGCGGGCTCTCTGATCGACTGGCTTCACGAACCTTGATGCGAAAGACAGAGGGAGCAGGAGACGGCAAGGGGGACTTGCCCAGTTTGACGTCGCGGTATCGATTGAACCAGTCTTTCTGGCTCTTCTCGAGAAACTCTTCGATGCAGAGCTGGTCTTCGGAGTTCTTGCCATTCAGATTCGCAAGCTTCTTCTCAAACTTATCCGCATACTCGTTATTCGCATCCGTGAAAAATGGATCAACTTTCTGGAGGTTGTAGTCTAGTTTCTCCTTTATTATACCATCGACGCTAACCAGACTCATCGTGGACGCCCTTGCGTCTCTTCGGCCCAGCAGATTGTCTTCTGGTCGTGAACCGAGAACTGGTGTGCTGGCACCAGAACGAGCAAAATAAAAAGTAGGTGTCCCAAGTGGCGATGGACGAACACTGCCGTCCTCTTGGGTGGCCCCAGGAAAGGGCTCGACATCTTCTCCATCGCTTACCGCAGAGTAGACGATTCGCGAATCTGCGGGAGGGTTGGAGGACAAGGGTCTGCGTCTTGGGTCGTTGTCAGAATCGGGCTCGTTGTCGGACATGTTTAGATTGGGAGACGAATTTGTCGGCGAGAGAACGTGGTCAAATCCTGGTCGAGGTACATACAGTCCCATATCAGACGTAATCGGCTTGCTTGGCGGGACAGACACGATGGAGCTGCGTGATCGGCTCTGTTCGCGGCTGTTGTGTGAGCTCGACGAGACTTTGCGAATGCTTTCTGGGACAAGGGTGCTGCCATAGGAAATCCTCCATGAACTGCGATCGTGGTGCTTAGAGTACTTGGCGTGCTTTTCGATTGAGGTGGCTTGTAGGATTTCCAGACCCTCAACCCACTGTGCTACGGGAAAGCGCTGCTTGCTGGATCGTGCACGCATGAGCGCTCGTGTCTCCTGGGACGATTTCAGAGCGTCGTTGATGGCCATCCTGAACTGTTGGATAAGATGTTTGGTTGTCATAGACTCGCTAGAATGGGTTAGTCTGAACATATCGTGGGAGAAGGAAACTCACATTGTGAACCACCATCCTGGCATCTGCCCAAGGCCACCAACACTAAAGAAACATAGGTTAGCACTGGTGGTAGACTCAAGCCAGGTCAGTCTTACCGTGATCCCACGCCCAACGCTCCTTTCCGTCCGAATTCCACGGCCACCAGACCGAACGGTTCATCACGCGAAGGAATCAAGGCGAATTCAGCGCCACTGAAAATGAAGGGCGGTAGTGCAGTGAACTCTGGTTTGGAATAGACCCGCCCAGGGTAGAGCTCTATGAGTCGATTCAGTTTCAACGCGGCAAACCTTCCATGGAGATCAATGACTGGACCAATGCACATCAACTGGACCTTTGGGTGAGCGTCTAGAATGGAGGGGAAGATATCTGCAATCAGATCAACGCCCTTTTGCATGGACCAACGACCGACAAACACAAACAGCTGGGCCTCTGAGTCAACTTTGAGCCCTGCCCATTCTTGCGCTTGTCTCTTGAGTGTGGCACGACCGGCTTCAAACTCTGCATCGATGATAACGTCTTCGAGATTGTTGTTTGTGTTGTGATCCCACTCGGCGATGTCAGATGGATCGGGGTTTGGCAGCGCTTCAATGTTCTTGAGACCCCAGAAAATAGGATATCTGGCGTACGATCTCTTGCCATATTTCTTGGAGACACCAACAGCGCCGAATCCGTTTTGGTGAATTTTCAGATAGTTGGCAGCTCCATGAAGAAGGTTAAACACTTCGCCGAATTGTACATACTTCTTCACCAATGCATGGTCAAGGTTATAGACACTGCAAACCTCCTGACTTTCCTGTGGAGTTTTCATTGGCCAGAGACCTTGGAATTCAGCATTATGCAGAGACAGGCAGCATGGAATCGTGCGAGGTAGAAGATAGAGAGGGGCAGCGGCGCCATGGTAATCATTGATGTGATAGAGGTCGATAGCCGGAAATCTCCTGATAGCTTCAGCAATACATTGATTCCAACTCGAATAGAATATAGCCGAATTCAGGTCATCCATGCGGGCAGGGTACGGCTCTGTTTTGGACTGAGCTCGGAACACAGGCGCGTCTAACAAGACGTACGTGATGTTTTGCAGCCGATGATACTGGACATCCACTTGGTACTTATTCCCAAGAACGGTGATCACCATCGGCTCACGGGGGTCGTCCTTGGGGTAGTCAACGCCTCCAACACAAGGGACCACCCATATGAGATCCTGCTGGGTCAGATGTTTCCCCAACAGCTGGGCCATCACACCCAGCCCACCGATTTTGATCTTAATGTCCCAATCTTCAATATCGTATTCCATCGTTGCAATGAGCACGGTTCGTCGGCGGGTGTTTACCGTGGCACCGACGACGCCTCCACTCTCAGATGGGAACGGGACCAAATTGGTTAGACCAAGTCCGGGATTGGATTCCCTGTCATTCGATCGATGGGCCACCTTTTGAAAGACGCTCACCAGTGGAGCGAAGCTTGATCTTTTCTCGGTGACACCGATTTGGTTGAATTTGACCTGGGAAAATGCCTTCAGGTAAACATACACCGCACCGACAGCGGTGGCGACAGGCACAATCGCTAGCACGATAAAGATGGCCAGCTGAACCCACCTGGATCCTGTGGGCGTAGCGTAGACTTTAAGATCGCCGTCACCCACCGACAGCTTGAAGGAAAGATAGGGCGAAGGGGGTGGGATGGTGACGTTGAATACATTGCTCAACAGCGTAACTGGAGGGACTTGATCCAGGACGTTGTCTCCATCTATGTCTCCAAATACCTGTGTTTGATCAGGCAGGCCGTCTTCGTTTAATCCCCAGGCGTTGAATGCAACCTGCACGGGCCATTCGCCCATGAAGTGGATTTCCCATTGGCCAGTGGCGTTGCTAAGAGCCATTTTGTTGGAATAGCCAGCGTCATATCCGAACTGGTTGAACTCGCCTTCGATGAAGAGGTTTGGGAAACGACGTGGGGGCTTGTCTGCCCATTGCGTGTCTCCATGCTGCCAGTGAGCACTACTTCCGGTCAACTTGCTCCAGTAGTGGGCAAGGATGTGTTCTCCTTCCCAGGCCTGCTTTGCAGTGCCGCTCCAGTTTTTGCCGGGGATCGACGTGTTGAAGCCAGTGTATGTCATCCAGGCACTGAATGTAGCTCCAAAATCCAGCGAGTATCGCCACATGTCTGCACCAGGGGCCTGTGGCGTTACTGATAAGGGCTCAGTCTCAGACGACGGGTTGTTGAACAGTAGCGTTCTGCTGTAGTTGGCCAACTGTGGCCAGACCATCGGATTGTTTATCTGTCCGATACGGAAAAGAAAGTGGTCGACGGACTGCCCGACCCAATTAGTATTGTGACTTTCTCGACCTTTATAGCGAGGAATATACTCACACCTGTGGATTTATTTCCATCTGCTGTAGTCACGTTGCTAAGTGTGACTCTGTGAACCCCTGGAAAGACATTGCCCAAATCTACCTCGTAGCTAAAAACGCTAGTGAGTGCCCCCGGCCATGTCACAACATCAGTCTCTTCAATGGATTTACAAGAGACCGACGTTGTGTCAAGCTGCGGGCTCTCGTTGTCAAGCGCTTTGGACGTGATCGTCAGCGAGTTGGTGATATCCCCGCAATCCATCTCCTGAGAGAATTCGAAGCCAATTCGTACCGTCTCCCCACTTGTTCCCTCGGGCACAAGTCGAGCGTCATGCCCTGGGAAGAAGCGTGTTATATATGGGGAAGGCTGCACGAATTTATCCTTCGGAACAAAGGCTTTGAAACCCCAGGCCGGCATAGTAAGGTTGGGATAACACCCGTTGGGAACGTCAGACCCTTCAAACCTACTGACTGTCAGTAACAGGAATCAATTGCAGAACAGTAATCATACCTAAGCGTAATCGAGCTGTTGGCCAGGGTCAATTCCTCGAACGGTGGAAAAAGGTTTTTGACCGTTGTTCCCATGGGAAATGGCGAGATCAAAGCGTCTTTACTGCTGCAGTTGAACTGGTGTTCGACTGTTTTGTTGTCATTAGAATACAACAGCCAGACGCTCTGATTCCCCTGGCCCTGGCCATCGAAATTCTGCGCATCCACAAAGCGTGATCTTATGACACTCCACATCCCAGTCTCGGTCGATGTCCCATTACTGCCTGGTAGGTAGATGTCGAATGTATGATTTGACAATTGTTGCAGGAACCAGCCATCATTCAGAGCGGGATAGTTTTGACGCATCTCAAACATCATCTTGATGAGGCCTCGCACTGGGTGAGAAGGATCGCGGTGATCGAGACTGACGGAATCATCTTCACATCCGGTCAGGGAGCGGTCGAGCGGGAAATCAACGTATTTCGATGACCCCAGCTTGTAGCATCCGTGCAGCTGCCATGCCTGAGCAGATGTCATGGGTGCACGACCGAAGACATAGTTGTCAGCCTGGTTGTCCAGTACGTAGAATTCCTGTTCCTCGCCCCAGGAGAGAATGGGGATTCCAGGCATGAGCAACGAAGCGACGTACAGACCCAAATTCTGCTTTTGGGTCCCGTTTTTGATCCCTGGCCACCTGAAGACATCCTGATTCGTGACACCAAACAGGTGACGAGGATCGAACTTACCGGTGTTCGTGTTGACCATATCGTTGGTCTCCACAAGATCATTCCAGGTCTCCACAAAGTTGACTGGCGGGTCGCCTTCGGCAGTGTAGGTACCGTCTAGACTGAAGGGGACGATGTTAGCTTGAGTAAACTGAAAGTGCCGAGGGATAGAAACTAACCCTAGAAACCGGCTCAGACCACGATATAACGTGTAGTGGAACGCCGCCCCGTCCAACGCGGACCTCTCCGCGGGTCTCAAGAACAGATCCTCATCTGACTTGTCTGTCTTGTTCGTCATCATAAACGTTTCCGTCATATTGGATTTGGTTTGATTTGTCTGTTGGCCGCGACCGATATAAAGCGAGCCAAAAGAGTTTCCCGCCACAATTTCTCCGGGAATGTAGAAGTTTTCCTTTCCCACCTGCTTGGCGCAATCCCGTATATACTCGGACCATTCTCCAAGAGAGTCAAGGGTAACTTGTAGAGCCTTGTCAACGCGGTATCCGTCGATATCAAGCATGGTAATGGTTAGACACGAAAAGTGTTTGATCTTGGCGAGCACGTCCGGCCGCCATCCGCGTAGACGATCCTGCACAAATGCGAATTTGGATATCTGCCCTTCCCATTCGGTGTAGTTTCCAAAGGCGGCAACTTCTCCATACTGTAGAGGTCAGTCAAGCTCAATATCGAAAGAGATGAATGTTACCTGATCAAATTCACTATTCCGACATGAAGGACCAAGGGTTGTGGTGGTCAAACCGGTCCCGTCATCATCCCAGAACCGAGGATACTCCCAAGGACATTCACTCTCAACTTCATTTCCAGGCTGAAAGTCCCAGTATCGACGGTCGTACTTCCATACATAGTCGTACTCGTTGGGATTGATCGGCGCGGACTTGTTCAAGAACCCCTGAAAACCGATAAGATCGCCCATTCTATCCACAATCAGCAAACGACATCGGAGGTTGCGCAGATGGATCTCACATACGTTGCAAAGGTATTATCAAAAAGAACATACATCCCCCGACGATGCGCCTCAGATATCATTGTGCGCCAGTCCTCGATCGTACCAAAGTGATGGTCCAGCAGAGTCAGGTCAAGCGGAGAGTATCCATCCGCAGCCCAGGGGAAGTTGATATACGGTGTTCCAGCGAGATAAACGCCCTGGATATGGTCAGTATATTCTTCACATCCAATCTTCCTAAAGCATCCGACGCACCTTGATCCCCATCCCCTGAAGATAATCAAACGTATCAACCAACCCAAGAACGTCGCCGCCATGGCGGAACTCGTTGGAGGTCAAGATATGTTCCCACTGTGTGCCATTTGCATTATCGTTACTCGGATCACCATTTACAAATTTGTCGAGGAATATCGTGTAAAAGGGGAACCGCCAGTTCTCTGGCGAGGGGTTGTATATGTGGCCATCCCACTGACCCGAGTAGTCGAGGGGGTGTGTCGCCGTCTGATTTTGATTGAGATTCCAGTTTGCTTCCTCTGGAAGATATGGCAAGGATTGTGCAATGCGTATAGATATTGCAACAATGGCAAGGTAACGCGTGATGGAAGTGAGCAACTTCATTCCGCACAGTAAATGCCACTATGGTGGCATTCACAGAACACGTTGTTCGAGCCTCGACTGCAAAAAGACAACCACAGAGTGCATACCAGGACGAAAGGGATAACTCTTAGAAACAGAGACACTGAACGATTCATACAGCCCAGATGCGCAAGAGAAGCATGTGAAAGATAATGAATACGCGGGAGCTGCCCAGGCCAATGCAATAATATTGATTCTGGGCGCGAGAATACCAATCACTGTTTTGTAAATCAGCATAGACGCAGGCATCAGGCGAACCGCTGGAGACCCGAGCCAGCCTCGCTGTACAGCCTCAAGCCACGGCAAAGCATCTCCATACTCACGCTAAGCGATTGAGCGGTTCTAAATTTGGATGATGGATCTCAAGCTGACATACACCGTAGTTGGTGCGCGCATTGTTCGGGCATCTAGACCAGGTTCCAGGCCCAAGCCGGATCATGTCTCGTACAAATGGAGACAATTTGGCACGCATCGGTGTAGAACCTTCGGATATACAAGTGTCCCAAGGCGAGCCGTGCCTGAAGGGAATCATCGATCATAAAGTGTAAATTATGCCAGATAGGGTATCCAGCCTCATAGAAAATAGAACACGTCATACCTGATACAGGACAGACCTATGAGAAAGGTTGGGAGGTGGATATGACGATGATAAGGGTGCAGCTCGTAGTTGCATATCGTTCCTGTCTCGTATTGCTTTTTGCTTTTGTTCACGGCCACTCCGTCCCTGCTGCTAGGGCTGTGGCAAGGCGTAATTGATAGTCGGCTATAGATGCACTTTGCGCTTGACTTGGCTTGACTTGGCTTGCCAATGGTTTGCTGCCAAACCCGTTAAAGGCCAAAGGATAGGCCGAACTTCTCCTTATCTGACCCCACTGATGCTTTCTAGACCACATAGACCAAAGCCCAGCTGTCATATTTGGATCCCCACGTGGACTTGATCAAGGAATTTAGTCGTGAAAAAGAAAATGCAATATCACGCAAGGGTTGCTGCAACTGTCCAAGAGATCGGGCCAGATTGCAATCAACCATGCGGCTCTTCGGCTCCGAGGCCAGCACACAAAGTAACATGGGCAATGATCGTCAACTAGACTAGCAGAGCCCCAAGACGAGTCACTCGCGAACCCACCAGGATCCGCCCGTCTGCCGTCGGAAGCCATCAGTGCGCTCGATTGGGATGAGTCGTTCGAGTCGGGCTGCCGATCGGGCCGACAGAATACATGACAGATCATTACATGTAATATATGTATTACACGTACGGTACGATACACATCTGTACCTCACCGTAAATCATTTTCATCGAGCATATATGACATTGTCAATTAATTCAAGTAGCCTTTTCATTGTCTCTGACTTCATCCGTCATTTGATCCTCCTTCGACCGGTCATGCAAACGCCACCGACAATGTGGTGGTGGAAGGTTTTGGTGGTTGCTGCCATTGGGACAGTACATGCGGCTTCCCGAGACCAATGGCTCGGTCGGTCAGTCTATCAAGTGGTCACCGATCGCTTCGCTCGATCGGATAACTCAACCACCGCTTCCTGTGATGCAGGACTGGGAGAGTATTGTGGTGGGAATTTACAGGGCATCATAAATAAGCTGGATTATATTCAGGAACTCGGGTTCGATGCAGTTTGGATCTCTCCAGTGCAAAGCCAGGAGTCAACTCGCACGGCGGATCTCTCAGGTATGGTCATCTTGACTGTCAACGGATATAGAGAACTAACGATTGATAAATGATAGCATACCATGGATATTGGCCAAACGACCTGTATTCCGTCAACTCCCATTTTGGCACTTCCGATGACCTCCAAGCGTTATCCGCCGCGTTGCACGCGCGTGGCATGGTGAGTCGCCGGCTGCCATATCTACTCACGAAAACTGACATAAAAAAATAGTACTTGATGCTGGACATTGTCGTTGGTGACATGGCCTGGGCTGGAAATGCCTCCACTATCGACTACAGCACGTTCAATCCATTCAATGATCAGAAGTATTTTCACGACTACAAGCTACTCTCTGAGGACCCCACAAATGACACCTGTGTTCTGGATGTAAGTCTGTTATCGTGTGTTATGAGAGCAGTGCTAAGTCTTCATCAGTGCTGGATGGGAGACAACACCATATCGCTTCCAGATCTGCGAAACGAGGATCAGGAAGTCCAGCAGATACTGGGCAACTGGGTTTCGGAGTTGGTTTCGAACTACTCAAGTATGTCTATACGTTTCCTATCTCTTCGACGGATTTAATGACAATTATCTTTTGTAGTTGATGGCTTGCGAATCGACAGTGTCTTGAACATTCCCCCCGTCTTCTTCTCCAATTTCAGCAAGTCAGCGGGCGTTTTCACTATGGGCGAAGGAGCCACAAGAGACGCATCCGGTTACTGTTCTCTGCAACCCAGTCTAAGCGGACTTTTAAATTATCCGTTGTGAGTAGCTCATCAAAATGAACAGAGGGCTTGTTGACACTTTTTAGATATTATATCCTCTCAGAGGCCTTCAACACGACCAATGGAGACCTTAACAGGATCGTACAGTCTATCGACTACACCAGGACACATTGCGAGGATGTACTCCCCTTGGGAACTTTCACATCGAATCAGGATGTCCCTCGCTTTGGCTCGTATACTTCAGACATATCGGTAAGTTGAATGCATTGAGTTTTTGTCAGCACGTATTGACTTTGTCACTCCTGATTAGCTGGCCCGCAACATTCTCACAATCAGCATGCTCGCTGACGGTATCCCCATCCGTATGCTGCGCCCTCACAAATGGAAACGTAAGCCAAAGACACTAATAAAAACAATACAGTCTACTACGGGGAAGAACAGCACCTGTCAGGTGCATTCAACCCTGTCAACCGGGAGGCCCTATGGCTTACCAAATACTCAATGAGCTCGACCTCCCTACCTTTGCTGGTCCAGTCGTTGAATCGCATTCGATCATATGCGAGCGGCGACGGAGAAAAGTCCACGGTCGCCCCGAAGTCAGGGAGCGACTATCTATCGTACCTCTCATTGCCAATCTACAACTCAACAAACATCTTAGCCATGCGCAAGGGGTTTACCGGTAACCAGGTTGTGAGCGTGGTGTCCAACCTGGGAGCCAAGCCAGCCACCAAAACCACTACCCAAATCACGCTTGGCTCCGACGGCACAGGATTTTCATCCGGACAAAATGTGACCGAGCTCTTATCTTGCAAAACATTTGTGGCTGATTCAAGCGGAAATATCAATGTGGACCTCAGCTCGGATGGAGGGCCTCGGGTGTACTATCCTACTGAAAGCCTGAACCGAAGCACTAATATTTGTGGAGATCACACCCAAACATCGACAGCCTCGTCAGCAAGTCCAAACACTTCCACCGGCGCTGGGATTTCTTTATTCGGTTTGTCATGTGAGATAAGGACATTGATAGTCACGGCTGCATTGACCACGTCCTACATTTCCATCTAATTCTCTAGACCGCCATGTTTCCTGTACTCCGCATTAGTTTTCGATTTTGTTTTTGTTGACCTTCTTTTCGATGCTTTCTGCAGTGGTTTTACTATAGACGAGATACTCCGTACATTTAATTATATTGCTTTCGGATTACATCTCGTGAATTACAACGGAAAATAGGAGATATGTTGAGTCACTAGAGACTCCGTACTTGGAGCAGATTTCCGACAGTCGCTTTTGACTATTGGGCACAACACAGTAAGACGGCATACAGACCTAGCTCATGTGGTGAATGTTACCAGTCATGACCGGTATTCATTCACGGCTGTAAGTAACAATACAATATAACGACAATAGCTTTATTAGAAAATTATGATAACCTCGATTTTCGGGCCCTGTCGGTGTACTTCGTATTTACTGCACTTCTCAACGCTAGCCTAGCGCTGACATGATTGTAGCCATTATTTAGAAGTTTAATTCTTTATCAGCAGGGACCACAGATCACAATGCGTTTTGGAACTTGATTGGAAAGATAAGGTGCAATGCTCACTTTGATGGACCCAACACAACAGGGCGGGTCGCTCATACAGAGGTGATCCTAGCAGTGCCCGTTCGTTGTTACCCTACGTGGACACCAGAATGACCCCTGGATTCTTTTCAGTCTCTCCACAAGAGGCTCAGCTCACGTTAGAGATCATATTCTGCTTCTGCGCAAGGCTTAGACTATCTCGTATTCTCAATGCGCTCGGCTTCACCCGAAAGATACTGATTTCTGTATATAGATCTTTCAACAATCTAGTTCCCAGTCTATCGACCAAATATATATAGTCTTTTCCTGGGAAATAGTGGGACATTTCCCCAGCACACTCTCTAGTAATTTCATAATTCTATTCAATCAAAATGCGTTACTCATTCACCATCACCGCCCTGAGCCTCCTCTCATCGGCTTTTGCAATCACCGTCACCACTCCATCATCAAACACGGCGTGGGATTTCTCCACTGCCAAAACTATCAAATTCACTAGCGATTCTAGTGATCCTTCAGTAATCAGCATCATCCTTCGAAGTAAGGATGGCTCCTTTCAGACAAAATTGGCGGATAACGTCAAGACCTCTGAGGGCGAATACACGACCCAGCCTAACCCTAGCATTTCCAACGGGTATGTAGAAGATAGAGTTGGGTGAACAAAAAAGAACAACACTAATACCATTCTGTCATGGCTTAGAAATGACTACGAGATCCAGATAATTGATTCTTCCGGCCAGCTCGCCGTCAGTGACATTTTTACTGTCGAGAAGGGCGCTTCAGATGATGGTACTACATCCTCCTCTTCTTCCACGTCTTCTTCCACCACCACCTCCTCCTCCTCCACTTCTTCTTCCGCGACATCCAGTGCGACTACTTCTACATCGGTCACCTCCACCCTTACATCCTCGGCGTCTTCAACACCCGCATCGTCGACTAGTCCTTTGTCTTCCTCAGGCATGATGCAACTCCGCACAATGTTACAAGGCGATTATACTAATACACCTTTTTCATCACAGGCTCCACCACTTCCTCCTCCTCTTCTACCTCTTCTTCCACGACCACGTCTTCCACCTCTTCCGACAATTCATCCACCAGTGCCTCCGCCTCCCCTCTGCCCTCGACCGGTGCTGCGTCGTCTCAGTTGAGCACTCCCAAGGGAGCCATGGCTCTACTCAGTGCTGCTTTCGCGCTCTTCTACGTCTAGATCATGTCCATCAGGCAGTATTGTGCCTGAAGCGTCTATACAATCGCCTTTCGAAATAAGTAGAACCAAGGAAAATATGCGTCATTACTCTGTTTTGAATTCTCTTATTCTTGAAAGCTTGTGTCGGAGTTGAGCGAAAGCGTATAGACTAGTACGACATAATCTAATTTTGAGAGAGTTATATCTATATGCTAAATCGAGTTGAGCGATCCTGCTAGTTCGCAGAGGCTCGTTGTATGGCCCGGAGGGACGCTTACGTCCGAATTATATACAAAATAGTCACCTTACCTAGCTTACTCAGCTCTGTGAGCTCCTCCTCGTAGGTCATGTGTCTCGGGGCTCCGGCGACTGCGGCATACCGCAGGACATGCCGAACTCTGAAGTATATACCGTACCAACAACTATAGATTGGAAACATGGTCAGATTGCAGCAAAAAGGACTTGATCTATGATTGATACCCAAAATTCAAATATTGTTATCGTATCGAGGTCGGCTGCGATAAGATAAGATGCGATTCTATCGTACGATTCGTCCGATGCTGCCGCAGTCTAGTGATGGGTGATGCCGGTGATGGCGCGGCCGACCGTACCCCATTAAAATAATTTATGAACTTCGAACCCCTGTAACTACCTCCTAGAATTGTTGGATGGACGTCAAACTTAGGGAAACGAAAAAATAATGGCTAACCTTGAACCTACGAATTTCTGCACACGATCTCTTCGGCGGATGTGATTTTAATGCAATCGCAATTACATTGCGATGCATCAAATGGGAAACCCTAACCTATACTAACGGCTGCTGACTAAAATGCAATGCACTACAATTCAGTTATCCCGATCGGTAGCGGCGAGTAGGACCTGACAAGCTCAACTTGTACCGTTAAATGGCAGTTCACACTCAATCAAACTCTGGGAACCCTTGCCAACGCTCCAAATCTTATTGATCGTAAGGCCTGCCCTCGTTTCAATGAGGTTATACCAAGCTGTACGGGTGCGTTCTTGAGCAGACATAAGTGTCAGCATGACCATGTCGAGTGCCGTGGCTTCCCAGTAGGCAGCTGTCTCCGGTATCACATGCTCATGAATCAATAGCCTGCTATATCCGCGTTTCATGGCAGCCTTAACTTGCGCAAGTATGCTTTCACATACTTCGTCTGGCCAGTCATGCAAACAATTGTGTAAATAATAGGCTCGGGCGCCTGGTAGTGTAAGTATGTATTTTCGCCTCCAGAAGAACAGTTTGTGGTGCCATATCGGCCTTACCTTTGACGGGCTGTTTCGTATGGAAGTCGTACTCCATACGGAGAATAGACGGTTCTAGATCCTGGATTTGACCTATGACCACGGGTAGATCTTGAAGGATCAGCTTCCCTGGGACCTCGGGGTGAAATTTGTGAAACAGATCTAGGTCATGACCCACGTTTCCGCCAATATCGACGAGAAACGGAGCCTCTGGATCCGTGTCAGCGCCGTCGATCAGCCTCTCTTTCACTGAGTAGAAGCTAGGAGCCATCCAAGGCAAAGAGCCAAGGGCGTAGCCGCTCATGTGGTCACTAAAGTGTGAACCATAACCCAGAGATTGTTGCCATGTAAAGGTATCCATCGCCGTTCCGTAGGCGTACATCATTGCCGTGTCTTTCGCGTCGGTGGGATTCACCCAACCTCGCTTTCGGGAGAACTCGTGGAATTTCATAGGACCGGCGCTTGTGCAGGAGAGCCTGGGGATGTGAGCAGCTAACCAAGGAAAAACTCAGGCTGAGAGACTGTGCTTACATAGCGAGGTAGCTATTGCCAATCGCCGGAATGCTCATCGCCTTCATAAAATTCGTCAACCTGTATTCGTCCACACCAATCTCGATGAGATACCCAATGGCGCTGAGATGTCGCATTAGTCGACCTCATAGGGCGTCAGCTAGCCTGACCAAATGGGCTAACGTGGAACATACTCAGAAGTACATGATCGATCCCAAGCTTATCTGCCAACTCGCCCACTTTTTGTGGCTTGTCGCCGTTTTGCGCCATGAGCTCCCACAAACCCGAGTCCACACCAAAGTTCAGGCCAGCCATTGCACCGGTCTGTCTGCCAGTTAATCTCGTTGGGTTTACACGGCACTAACGGCGGAGTACTTGCATGTGCCCAACAGTGATAGATCATGGTCTCCCGGGGAGTTTCCAGAGCTTGAACCAAGGCGCGACATTTGGCAAGCAAGTCTTCTCGTCCTGCATTGCTGGTAGTAAAGGCATTGAAGGCTTGTGTTATCTCCTTTAGCAGCGTGGGAATCGCTTCGATGTCATTCGGCTCGGTAGCGATGGAGACATCGACATGGGATTGGCCTTGCTCTGTTCGTTGGGCTGGCATATTGCTCACAACCAAGTATGGAGACCTGGGCGAACTGGGAAGCAATGTGATATACAGACCTTGTGTACTGCTGCAGGACAAAGCCCTGTGTTGATGATTCGACTATTCCGGACAGGTCATGACACATGCAACAGGGATTTTAGCTCTGTTCCCTGCCCCGTCAAGAGTAGACATTAGGTCATGTGGTTACACAAAGGAGGAGAATAGTTCCTGCAGCTTCTACCTTTGGCTCAAAGTCAAAATTGGATCGGGCATGCATCGTTACCAATTAGGAATAGCGTTGAACGCTATCGGGCGATGACTGAGCTGTACGATCGTCATGCAGTATGTAGCTGCGACCTGAATATCACCATAAGTTGAGGAAGGTTTTTGGGTCGACGAGATGCCATAAAGTTTGACGTGCTCATTTGGTCGGCTAGTGGACCACGTCACGCAGCCACTGTAAAAGTCGGTGAAGGACTTTGGAATATCACCCACTGCATCCAAATTGCCTGGCCGAGTCTTTCGGTCATGCGAAGCCGAGTCAGAATTGCCACAAGAATTAGGTACATACCGTGAACGATAGTCGGCCTTGGCATACCTACCTAGCTCCACTCCTGCCTTCCAGGTTGCTTAAGCTTCCATGGTTTCTCCACCTCTCAATCTAGCGTTGTCATTTCTCCACCCCGTACAATTCATGCCAAAATTCAGCGTTCTTCGCGCTAGATTTGCAACATCAAACATGAGTCCTTGCGCCTGTCCGATGCTCGCACAATCAGGCTTACTGTTTCCTCATTGACATCCCTCCCAATTCAAACCATCAGTGCTATCTAGCCGGTCGTCACATAGCTCTCCAAGCGCCAGGATACGAGAACTTGGAAGGTTCTAGGCTAATGAAGTCTGCACTGCAGGAAAATTGGTTTTATGCCTTCTAAAGGTTGAGACCATTTAGGGATAGCCTCGAGCAGCCGATGATATTGATTGAAAGTAACCAAATAGAGTTCCGACGATTTTTTAAGGCCTCGTGAATGAGGTGCTTTGTGATTTCGGTGCAGTTACGCTTTGACGACCCTACCACGGTTACTATTCCCGCGCAGAACTGGCTCGCAGAT
>ERZ1673737.2248-NODE-2248-length-16539-cov-20.123332_pt1 | contig 16539 bp, 10 predicted proteins | sample MGYA00580211_ERZ1673737 | MGnify/ENA primary metagenome ERZ1673737 (study PRJEB41218, sample SAMN15661789) | gut metagenome | host: Homo sapiens | place: Canada: London | collected 2015-08-20/2019-03-30 | study: EMG produced TPA metagenomics assembly of... | reverse complement strand
ACGCATACGCGGTGAAATGGTCTTTGGCCGCGAGAATCTGGCCGACCACCGTATATAGGCCGTAGAAGAAGATCTGCGGCATGCACCACAGGGTGAATGAGGTCGCCAACGCCATGGTTTCGGGGCTACCGTTCACATACAGCTTGGTGAGCAGCGGCGTGCATAGGGCCATCAGGATCGTCACCGCCAACAGCATGGTGATGGCAAGCGTGATGAGCTTGTTGAGTTTGGTTTCGGCGTCTTTTGCCTTCAACGTGCGCACGATCTGCGGCACGAGCACGGCGTTGAAAATACCGCCGGAAACCAAGGTGTAGATCACCTGCGGAATCATGGATCCGGCTTGGTAGGCGTTCGCCGCATAGCCGGTGGTGCCTAAAGCCCAAGCGAGCAGAATGGTACGGATTTGCCCGGTCACGCGCGAGGCCGCGGTGCCGGAGGCCATGATCAGTGAATTACGGCCAACGGAAGAACTCATTCGTCTGGATCCTTCTTACGGTGGAATTGGCGCCACAGTCCCAAAGCTCCAAGCAGCACGGCGATGCCGATGATGATGAAGCCGGTTTTGTCGCTGATCTGCAATGCGCTGGTGATGTGGGTGGTTTGTGTCGCTCCGAATGTGATGCCCTGCCTGTCCTGCAGGCTGAGCGTGGCGTCCGCGGTGCCGGAGGTGGCCACGCGGATGGTGAACGCCACTTGGGCTTCGCTGTGCGCGGGCACTTCCACGGTGTCGAAACGCGAAGTGACGATCTGCATGGAGTTGGTCAATGATGAGACTTTTACCGTGACCGGATAGGGGTGGCTGTTGCTGATGGTAACGGGCATTTGCGCGGTTTCGCTGACCACGTTGACGTTTTCCGTCGGTGTGATGGCCACGCCGTTGATGAGCAGGGACGCCAGTTGCCCGGCTCCTTCCACCATGGTGCTTCCGGCTGGATTTTCGCCGCCTAGCGCGTGCAGGGCCATGATGCCGTGCGCGTTGACGAGCTGCCTGCGCCACGCTTTGAGGCCTGCGGGGGCCTGCTTGGCATCGTCGGCGACGTCGGTGAGGATGGACGCGTTGAATCGTTTGATGTCGTTTGTCGAGGCTGCCAGTGTGTTGAGCGTCTGCCTGAGATTGGCTTGCGTCGCATCATTGATTCCGTCGGATTGCGGCACGATCGCGGCTGCATCGTCGCCGCTCAAGGCGGGGTCGGCGTTGTTGAGCGTGTTCAGATCGGTGATGTTCAGCCATGGCGATTGTTCGACGTCCGTCATCAGTGCGTCCACGACGGCCGGATCAGAGTTGCCGTTCAGGCAGACCAGCAGATTGCGTTCCGAATACGGCTGCTCCATCTGGTAGAACGCGCTTTGCGCGACGAATCGCGCGAGACGCCCGGCCGTTGTTCCCTCGCCGTCCGCTTCGGCGTCGGCACTGGTCGCCTTGCCTTGTGCAAGGTTGGAAAGCACGCTTTGCGCGGTCAGTACGGTGATGTCGCCGGCGTCGGTGGTTACTACGGTCTTGCCGGTTTCCGCGGTGGCCGCATCATCCTCTTCGAAATCATGCGTGGCGATGACGGTGTCGTACCCCTGCTGCTTGGCTTTCGCCAGCGCGTCGGCGGTCCAATTGCCGGTGCCCTGCCATGCATACGTGGTCATACTCGCGTTCGGGTCACCCAACGCCGATTGATAGTTTTTCAAGGCCTGTTCGGCGTTCCATTGCGAGGTGCCGACGCCTGCCGAATCATAGGTTTTGCTGTCGTTCAGCGCGGAATAGGCGGTGATGTCGAACAGGGCCGGTTGCGTGATGCCGTCGACTTGCGTCGGCATCGGCATCGTCTTCAGATAGGTTGGATCGGCCACCACCTGCAGTTTGTCATGCTTGGTGAACGTCTGTTCCAGCGACTTGAGTCGTGCCTCGTCTTCTTTGCCGGGAACGGCGATTTTCGAGAGTTCCGCGGAGGTGACGCCACCTTTGTTGACGAGCTGTTCCAGCATGGTGTTGTCGGTGGTCCATCCTTGCGCTTCGAGCGGCTGCACGATGGTGATATTCATCGCGGGCGTGTCGGGGGTATTGATTCCAGCTCCGGTCCGTGTTGCGAAAGTATGCGCTTCGTCTTGTTGAACGCCATTGGCCTCATAACTGAGCGTGACCGGTTTCGGCCCCCAGGAGTTGACGGACGCCAGCGTCTCCTGATTCGAGTCCGCGTCGATGTGCACGTTCGCCGAAGCTCCCGGTTGAAGCGCGGGAACCTCGCTCTGCCCAACGATATTGGGCGTGGGAATCTGCCCGATGCCTTCCGACCATTCCTGGATATCGTTGCGCGACACGAACGTGTAGAAGGCGTTCATGGCAAGGGTGAGCGTGCCTGAAGGGATTTCCTGATCGGTGGTGTTGGTCACCGTCGCGCTCAAATGATAGCCGGAAGTGTCGGTCAGCACGGCGGTGGAGGAGTCGATCGACAGCATGGTGCCGGATTGCGATTCCTGTGTTTCTTCGGCTTCGGCTTTCGGCACAGGTGCGTATAACAACACCAACGCCATGGTCATAACCATGGCGAGGATTGCCGAAAGCGCACGCATGCCGTGCGGAACGTTCCGTTGTGCGGGTTGATTCACCTTCACGCCTGTCTGTTGAGTTTCCTTGCGTACAACCATGCTATCTTTCGTTCGTTCGGGTAGCTGAGAACGTCGTCCAAATCAGCAAAATCCACCCAAATCGCGTCTTCCGCCTCATGATCCGGGTCGCCTTCCACCGTCAACTCGCCGCCGATCTGACGCAATGCGAAATGATGCACCAGCTTGTGCACGCGCTGGCTGGTTCCGGTGAACCAGTAGTCGATGGTGGCGATGGAATCGACCACTTCACCTAGGATTCCTGTTTCCTCGTGAACTTCGCGAACGGCGGTTTGCTGCGGTGTTTCGCCTTTTTCGATATGACCTTTCGGCAGGCACCATTCCAAATGTCCGCTACGCGAGTGGCGTGCGATGATCGCCACACGGCCCTTGTCGTCGAATACGAGACCTCCCGCCGAATATTCGCGCACTACCGGCAGTTCCTGCGCGTCGAGCGAGGCGAACGTGGTCGGACCGTCCGTGGCGCGCCGCTGCGGCATTATTGCCGGGGTGGGTGCGTTGGGCGTGATGATGGTCTCTTGCCGCAAGGAAACGGACTGCGATGTGTACAGCAGTTTGTCTGGTTCCATCGGATTTTGGGCATGGTCGTCCGCAGCATGGGCAAGCATGCGTGCAAGGTCTGCGGGCGTAATCATGATTCCAACCATACTCAATTCTGTGTGCAGGTGGGGTAACGGTATGCTGGTAAGGCAGAAACTTGTGGTGCCGGAAAGGGATGGCGTGAACTTCGAAGTGTGGCCAGAGGCCATTGAATTAGGGCGTATGTTCGCCGCGGAAGGCTATGAATTGGCGTTGGTGGGAGGTCCCGTTCGAGACCTGCTGTTGCATCGTAAATCGCATGATTTGGATTTTTGCACATCGGCGCGTCCTGAGCAGTTTGAACACATTTTGCGCCGTTTCGGGCGCGATGGCTTTTGGGATATGGGCCGTAAATTCGGCACGTTGGGCGCCATGCGCAGGCGTGAGGATGGCACGGAAGTGCAGGTTGAGGTAACGACCTACCGTTCCGATACGTATGACCCCGACTCGCGCAAGCCGGAAGTCAATTATGGCGACACGCTGGAAGGCGATCTTTCCCGCCGTGATTTCACGGTGAATGCCATGGCGTTGCGTGTGCCGGAATTGGAATTCGTCGATCCGTTCGGCGGCGCGAACGATTTGGCCAAGGGCGTGTTGCGCACGCCGGTCGATCCTCGCCAGTCGTTTGACGACGATCCGCTGCGCATGATGCGCGCCGTACGTTTCGTGGCGCAACTGGGCTTCCGTATCGAACCGGAAACCGCTGAAGCGCTGACCGACATGGTCGATCGCATTGAAATCGTTTCCGCTGAGCGCGTACGCGACGAACTGGTCAAAATGCTGCTGTCCGATCGCCCGCGCGCAGGTATCGAAGCGCTGGTCGATTCCGGTCTTGCCGATATCGTCTTCCCGGAAATTCCGGCATTGCAGCTCGAAATCGACGAACATCATCGTCATAAGGACGTGTTCGAGCACACCATGATCGTCATTGATCGTGCGGTTGCCCTCGAAACCGGCCCGGACGGCCCTGTGCCGGCACCGGATCTGACGTTGCGTTTGGCCGCGCTGATGCACGATATCGGCAAGCCGAAGACGCGTCGTTTCGAATCGGGTGGCAAGGTGAGCTTCCATCATCATGATGCGGTCGGCGCGAAAATGACCCGCAAGCGCCTTAAGGCATTGCATTTCGACCATCATATGGTCGAGGACGTCAGCGAGCTGGTCAATCTGCACTTGCGCTTCCACGGCTACGTGGAGGAGCCGTGGACGGATTCCGCGGTCCGCCGTTACGTCAAGGATGCGGGTCCGCTGTATGAGCGCCTGAACCGCCTTACGCGTGCCGACGCGACCACGCAGAACAAGCGCAAGGCCATGGTGTTCTCGTCGGCGATGGACGAGATGGAACAGCGCGTGCGCGATTTGAAGGAGAAGGAGGATTTTGACGCGATCCGCCCTGATCTGAATGGTGACGAAATCATGCAGCTGCTCGGCATTGACCCGGGACCGCTGGTTGGCAAGGCGTACAAGCACATGCTGGAATATCGCCTCGATAACGGCCCGGTCGAGCGTGATGTCGCTGTTGCCGAGTTGAACCGTTGGTATGAGGAACAGCAGGCCGAGTAGTCTGCTTGCTGACCTCACGATTTGGATTCTATGACCGCACGATTCGATTTTTCGGGCAAAAATAGAATCGTGCGGTCAGTCGGTTCCGAAAAGTGCGGTTTCGGGGGTATTCTCTGGAGGATTTCGCCCGCGATTTAACCCACGAATATAAGAATTGACCTCACGATTTTGATTTTCAGTGAAAAATCGAAATCGTGAGGTCAATCCGAAAATCTGCAAATCAAAAAATCTGCAAATCACACGGCGTCGTGTTCGGGGGCCTTCTGTACGTCGGTCATCTTGTCGACGGTAACGCATCCCTCGAAGCTGTCGATCTCCTTGCCGGCGGTCGGCACCTTCTTCTGATTCTGCAGATTGTCGAAAGTCGCGCCAACCACAACGTCGATCAGCATATCCTCACGATCGTCCATCACCATCGTCGCGTCGGTGAAGTTGCTGTTCACCGTGTACGCCTGATTGATGGCGTTCTTGCCGAAGATGATCATCGTGCGTTCCACTTTGGAGCTGGTGTAGTTGCCGGCTGCCTGGGTGTTGAACTCGCGGTTCTGCAACGCGCTGCTGACGGCTTGCGCGAAGCCGGCGAATTCAGTGCCGTTGAGCACGCGCACGGTGATGTTGCGGTTTTCCACGTACTTGCCTTTGCTGCCGTCCTGTTCCTGTGCTGCGCAAGGGGCCTGCTGGCCGTAATTCGGCTGTACCGCGGCCGACTTGACATTGCCCAATCCTCCAACATGGAAGAAGAACAGCAGGGAAATCACCAATGCGATCGTCAAAATGGTGCCGGTGATGGTGAACACCACCTTTTGACGGCGGCGAATGTACTGTTTGCGCGCGGCGCGCTCGTCGTTAGCCTGAGTCATGTACGAGTCCTTCTCCAAAAATCGGTTGACTTCAACCTTACTGTTACGCGATGATATGCACAATCGGATGGGCCGGTGCCTTGGTGGCGATGATGCGGTCGACGCAACGGCTTTGTTGCCATGCCGACTGCACGGCGCGTGCCGCATCGTCGGTTGGCACGAATGCGATTACGGAAGGGCCGGATCCGGAGACGAACGCCTGCTTGGCGCCTGCCTGCAACGCTTCGTCGATCGCCTGTCCGCTGCGTGGATGCAGTGAGATCGACGCCTGTTGCAGATGATTGTTGTCGGTTGCGCCGGCGCCGATTTGGTCGAACATGGCATACACTTCCGGCGTGCGCAGTTCCGCCTGATACGCGCCGACCAGCAGACGGCCTGCAAAGCCCTGATCCGTCAGTTCCAGCACGGCGTCGCTGTTTTCGCTGAGTTGTTCGATCTGCTCGCCGAAGCCGGTGCCTCGCGCATAGCCTCCGGTCAGGCAGAACGGCATATCCGCGCCCAATGTGGCGGCAACCTGTTGCAACCGTTCAATGGACCAATCAAGATTCCATAGCGTGTTCAATGCCAGAATCGTGGCGGCCGCATCCGCGGAACCTCCTGCCATGCCCGCGCCAACGGGAATGCGTTTTTCGATGTTCAACGCCACATCCGGTTCATGGCCGCTCGCTTCGGCCATGGCGAACAGGGCGAGCACGGCATGGTTGCGTCGCATGTCGCTGCCGGAGGAGGCCAGATCGCCAAGATAGGCACCTTCAAGATTCAGGGAGAAACCGGATCCGGGCTTTTTGCGACTGGTGGTGACGGTGTCGTACACGCCGACGGCGCAGTAGATGGTGTCGAGCTCGTGTCGGCCACCCCATTCGCTGCGTGGCCTGCCTACGTGCAGGGTCAGATTCGTTTTCGCCGGGCAGTCCACGCTGACCGTGTTGATTGCGGTGTTGGTGTCGCTCATGCTTGCGACACCTCGCCCACGGCTCGTGCCAATGCCACGAATTCGTCGATGGCAAGCGTTTCGCCACGGCGCGTCGGATCGATGCCCGCCTGCTCGAACGCTTCGGAGGGCACGATCTTCTTCAACGCGGCATGCAGGGTTTTGCGCCTCTGGCCGAATGCGGCGTCGATAAGACGGAACACGTTTTCGCGGTCCACTACGGAACCGTCGGGATTGTTGGCCGAAGGCGTGTGCCCGCCCTCATATCGTTTGAACAGCACCAGCGCGGAATCCACATTCGGTGCCGGCCAGAACACATTGCGCCCGATAATGCCCACACGTTCCGCGGTACCATACCAAGCGAGCTTCACGCTTGGAGTGCCGTAGATCTTTGAACCGGGCTTTTCGCTCAGTCGGTCCGCGACTTCCTTCTGCACCATCACGAGGAACGTGCCGAGATTGTCGAAACGTTCCAGCAAGGTCAGCAGAATCGGCGTGGCCACGTTGTATGGCAGATTGGCGACCAGTGTAAACGAATCATCATTTTGGAAATCAGGCAGATTTTCCGGCGTCACGGTCAACGCATCGCGATTGACCACGCGGAAACGATCCACCGCATCCGGCATGAATTCGGCGATGGTGCCGGGCAGTCGTTCCGCAACGGGCGGGTCGATCTCCACGGCGGTCATCGTGGCGCCGGTTTCCAAAATCGCCAATGTCAGTGAACCGAGTCCAGGTCCGACTTCCAGCACATGATCGTCGGCGGTCACACCTGCCTCGCGCACGATACGACGAACCGTGCCCGGGTCGATTACGAAATTCTGCCCGAATTTTTTCGTCGGGCTGATACCGGCCTCGGCCGCGATACGCCGAATGTCGGCAGCCCCCAACAGGCGGCCTTGCGCGGTTTCGTCGGTTGCGTTGGTTTCGTTCGCGTGTTCTGTCATTACCTCATTATCCGTTCAACTGGTATGAAAAGTGTGCGCTGTTGCGTTTGCGTATTGTTGCGATCGGCGTTGTTTAATACCATCCGACCTGCTCGGAATGCTCCCATGCCTTCGACGGGCTGCCGTAGCGTTGCACGATGTAGCTCAGGCCCCAGTCGATCTGCACGGCCGCATCGTCACGCCAGTTTGCGCCGAATGCCGCCATTTTGCTGCCAGGAAGCGACTGCGGGATGCCGTAGGCTCCGGAAGATGCGTTTTCCGCATACCACAGCCAGCTCGATTCACGCGTCCACAGTTTCACCAGATCGGTCCAGTTTTGCCCGGTCCAGCCATATTGCGCCGCGGCTCCGGCCGCGTAGGCCTGTGCCTGCGCGGGGGAGGGGTGATAGAGGCGGCATCCTGCCGAAGGATCGGAAGGTTGCGGTGTCGGGGTGGGCGTCGGATCCGGCGTGGGGGTCGGGTCTGGAGTTGGCGTGGGGGTCGGGTCTGGAGTTGGCGTCGGATCCGGGTCCGTTTTCGATCCGGAATCGTCCTTCTTGTTGTCGTCTGAATTATCCGTATTGCCGGAATTACTGTTCGAATCGTCTTTCTTGTCGGAATTATCGGAATTGTTGTTCTTGTTCGAATTGTCGTTCTTTCCGGAATTATCGGAATTGCCGGTATCTCCGGAATTGCCGGATCCGTCATCCGATCCCGAATCGTCGGAAGATGCTGCCGGTCCTACTGCGATAATCTGATCGAGGGCGATTTTCGTGGTCGTTTCGTTGGTCAGCGTCTCGCTTTCCTTCTCGCCGTCCACATACGTGACGTCGTACGTTTGCTGGATTTCGCCGTCCTCGCCTTCCTGCCTGACTACGACTTCGCCGGGCTGCAGGCTGGGATCGACGATGGTTTGCGTGCCGAAAGGCACCGCTTTCGTGCGTGTTTCCTCGCCGTGCGTCACGCGGCGGACGCGCAGGATCGTTTCGCCGTTGTCTTTTTCGACGCTGACGCGATCCTCCTTGTTCAGCGTGATGCCTTTGGAGTCAAGAATGGAGGCCGCCGGCAGTTTGCCATTCGGCGATTCGGAGCTTTGCCCGTCTGCGATGACGGTGACCGGCCCGTTTTGGTTGATGATCAGTCCGCCGGTGAGTTTGTTGTACACGTTGTCGATATTGACGGTGACTTTTGCCGCGTCTGCTTCGTTTTGTTCGAAGAATCCGATCAGCTGTTCGGCGCTGGTCGCCACTGTCCAGAAGGGCACTTCCTGCCCGTTGATGGTGATGGTGGTCTGGTAGGCGCTTCGTACCGTCACCACGTCATGGTTGCTCAGCATGCTGGTGGGGCTGGTGGATTCCACGAGATCATGCGTTTTGACCTTCACGCCGCGTTCCTGCAGCAGACGGTCGACGCTCATCGCGTATGTGGTTACGGTGGTGGTTTCGCCATCGATGGTCAGAGCCACGGTTTTGCGCGCGCCTACGCCGAATGCGAGCGTCGAGGCGAGCGTCAACGAGACCACGCATGCCGTCACTCGAACACGCCGAAGCGTCACGAATCTCCGGGGGGTCCACCTTCTTGTCATACGTCCTCTTTCCAGCGACTGCCTACATCGCCGTCATTGTAACGGTCAGATCGGGACGAATGGCATGGTTTCCGCTGGCTTTATCTATACCGCCACATTTTCGAGGAAAAGGAGTAAAGAAAAAAAGGGGGCAGGAGAGAAGGGGATGTCCTGCCCCCTGCCCGGACGAGGCAGGTTGGGGGAAGCCTCGTCCGGTCGCCAGAAGCCATAAGTTGGGGGAAGGCTTCTGGATCACTTACCCATGGTAAGAGGTCAAAGCCCGTCAAAACGGGTTTCGAGCCTCCTGTCGGGATCGAACCGACGACCTGCCGCTTACAAGGCGGCCGCTCTGGCCATCTGAGCTAAGGAGGCTTGTGCCGCTTTCTAGCATAATGCATAAAAACGGCAACGATTGAATAGCATAACCAGCGTGCCCGATGCCGTCAACTTGGAACTGCGCTTTGGCTGGCACGCTGGCGAGTAGGGGGGTATAATTTTTCGATTATGAGGATTGCGTAGGGCTGATCACTCGCCAGTGGTGTTGGAGATCGGATCCTTGTCGGAGCCGATGGAGGGCATCACGCCTTCCTTGCCGATGTCGTCGGACTTGATTCCGATGGCCTCCAGCAGGCCTTCCTCAATGGTCTCCTGCGCAGTGCTCAACTGGTTCATATCCCAGAACTTGCCGTTGATGGTCACCGTTGGGGTGGTCATGCTGTCTTTGTAGGTTCCGGACGTGTTCCACAGTTCGGAGCGCTTCGGCGTATAGGTGTCGATGGCGTCAAGCCAATCCTGGTAGTCGCGGCCGAACGCCTTGTCCGCCACATCCTCGGAAACTCCCGAGGCGATCATCTGTTTCTTGATCTGATCGTCGCTGACGGACTTGTAATTCGAGCTTTCCTCAGGCTGGAAATCCTCGGCGTACATTTTTTCGAGGAAGGTGATCAGATGGCTCGGATCGCTGTCATGCTCGGCCAGATAGATCGCGGCATTCGCTGCGCGGCTTGAATAATCGTCGGTGGACCACTTGTCCATAAACGCCATGAAATGCAAATCAAGATTGATCTGACCCGCGTCGACCATCTTCTGCAGATCCTCATCAAGCTGGCGATGCAGATTGCCGCAGCCCGGGCACAGGAAATCCATGTAGATCGCAACAGTCGGTGCGCCGTCGACGGACTTGCCGTAGCCATCCTTCGAAATCAGCAATCCGCCCTTCTTATCGACGAGCTTAGGGGTGTTTTCGACTTGCTGCAGCTTGTCGTACGCTTCTTCCACGGTCTGGGTGGAAGCCTGCGTTTCGGTGTTCTTGTGCATGTTGTGATACACGGTGAACGCTCCGATCGCCACCAGGATCACCAGCACCGCCATCACGATGGCGCCGATGAGGGTCTGCTGCTTGCGCTCCTTCTCCATCTGTTCGGCGCGAGCCTTCATCTCCGCGGCCTCAGCGGCCCTACGCTCGGCGCGGCTGGCGCGCTTCTGCGCATCCTTACTGTTCTGGGCCATCCACATTCCTTTCGATGTTCACATCACGATGCTGTGCACCATAGTAGTGTGGGCACGCTATTGCTGAATGAAGTATTTCGTAAAAGCTCACGTTGCCATACTACGTGCGATTATCTGATGTTTTTCTGATGATTGCAAACGTTTGCCGATTTTTGATTTTCGCTACATTTCATATGGATTCCGCAGGAGTGCTGGATTTCGGGCGACCACGTAGCGTTCCAGCTCCCAATCGCAACACCAGAGCTCCCGGAGTGAGGGCGGAGACCAGCCAACCGATGGCGCAGCAACCGGCCTGGACGACGCCGCTTTGCGAAACCGGTCCTTCAATCCAGGTCGGCAGCGGAATCGTGAATCCGAATATCGACGTATCAACCATGGCAAACGGCAGTTGCAGCGTGACTGTGGCAATCGTCAATCCTAATGCGGCGATGACCGCCATGATCAGTGCGCGTGGCACCGCATAACCCAGCCCCTTGAGCACATGCCAAGGCAGCGTGGCCGCGCGTGCGAACCAGTCGGAGGCTTTTCGGTTGCCTCCACGTCGGCCTTCACGCTCCAGCTGCGCTTCCATATTGAATCCGATGGTGGCGAGCAGCCAAGCCAGCAGTACACCCGCAGTCCATGCCAGCCAAGGCGAGAACAAGCCGAACAGCGCCACAGGAATGGCCAGGAGCACGCAGAGGAGCGTGCCTCGGCTCAACAGCTCGCCGCGCAGTACGGTGGCCGGATTCGGCGGTTGCGGCGCATTCGGGTTGAGCGGGGTTGCCGGGGCTGTCGGCGTGATCGGAGTGGCCGGCATAACTGGCATAGCGGACGTTGATGTGTTTTGAGCCTGTATGTTTTGCGCCATTTCAACCGACGCATTCGGTATTACCGCCGGTGGTCGCTGGTTGACAATGCGTTGCAGCGCCGGTTTGATGGCCGGATCGATTTGCGTGGCTTCTTGAGTGGGATTCCACGCATCCTGCATCGGCATCACCCGCGTGGATTGCGGTGCGTCCACTGGTGCATCTTGCGGCAGCACGCTGGTATCTCCGCTATCGACAGGCAACATGCGCGTGCCGGTGCCAAGAGGAATGGTTGCGGTATGCGCGTTGATATCCATGACCGAGGTGCCGGCATCGGGTGCATCGGCAATAACGGTATCGGTTATGTCAGCAATAACGGTTGCGCCGATTGCCTGCGTGGCCTCAACGAATTGCGGCAAGGTGCGCGTGCCGATGGCGTCTTCTCCCGTCACATGGTCTAACGCCCGCCAAAGCATTCGTGGATTGTCGGGCGATCCATCAAAAGGGAGCATCGCCTCCAACCCGGCACTATCGGCGGCATCCGAAGTATTCCCCGAAATCCAAGCTTGCGGATTCAACGCATCCAACGCAATCGCCTGCAACAACTCGTCTGGAGTGCAACGTTTCGTACGATCCGGATCCAACGCCGAACGGAACGCGGCCATGGTCCCAGCCGGCAATCCCGCCAAATTCGCGCTTCCCGCGGCAGCACGCTCCAATACCGCCATCATCGGTTTCGTGCCGAACACCGGCTCGCCAGTGGCGGCAAATGCCAGCACGCTCGCCACCGACCACCAATCGCTCATCTCATCGGATTCGGCACCGTCGATGATTTCCGGCGCGATGAATCCAGGCGTGCCCATCACCAATCCGGTACGAGTCACATGACTTTCGCCCTCGCCCATGGCAATGCCGAAATCCACCAATACCGGTCCGGTATTCGACACCATCACATTCGTTGGTTTGATATCGCGGTGCACAATACCGGCCGCATGCACGGCCTTCACCGCCTCGATCAGCTTGCGTCCCAACCGTTCCAAATCATCGCCCACATACCGGCCGTTGGCACGCACGTCCTCACGCAAATTCTTGCCTTCGATCAGCTCGGTTACGATAAAAGCCAGCGCATCATCCAATTCCATATCCACAATGCCGCACACGCCGGGATGACGCACTTTCTGCAGTGCCATCGCCTCCCTGCGCAGGCGCTCGCGTGCGGTCAGCTGGTCGCGGGAACGTTCGCTGGACGCATCGTCCTCGGCAAGGGAATCACGCAATATCTTCATCGCATACTGATGGCCGCCGTCATCTCGCACCCGCCATACCGATCCCATGGCACCCGAACCAAGCCGGGAAATCAACGTGTATCCGCCAACGAGGCTGCCTGCCTCCAGATTCAATGCGCTTAAGTCGCTCATGGCACCCATGGTACTTGCCTTACGTAAGTTGCCGCTGGAACAGCTCGCTGTAGTGTGCCGAAAATATCGCAGGAATTGCGATTATGGAGTTGGAAGCGCAATGAAGATCGATGATTTCCGCAATCAAGGCAAGGATGTTGCAACAATCTGCGGATGAGCGCACATTGTGCCAGATGCATGCGTGCAACGGGATTATATGTGCACGAATGGTAGTTTTACATGCGCAGGTGGTATGCAGATTATGCACGCGAAACGACAGGCTGGGAAAAATCAGGGTGCTTTTTTCGCGGATTTTGGTGAAATCGAAACATCGACATGAAGAAGTGTCTTCACTTCTGGAAATTGCGTGACGCGGGGCAGCGTTGCATGATTTCTGGTTTCGATGAGGAAATCGGAGCCTGCATGTCGTTTGGTTATGAGAATCAAGGAGGAGGCAGACCATGCTGCAAATCAACATGGCTGACGTCATGAACGTTATCGGTTCGTTGACGCCGTACCTGATTGCGATTGGCGTGCTATTTGTGCTCGCGCTGATCATCACTTTTGCCGTCAACAAGAAGACGGTGAAGGAAGTGGCGACCCGTAAGATCATCCACTCCGAGTCTTGGCTTGTGGCTTTGGTCGGCATTGTCGTCGCGGTTTCCATGATGCTGTCCGGTCCGCTGTCGACGCTGCTCAACAACGCGACCATCACCAAGTACATGCTGTCTGACACCACTGTTTCCAAGGCCAACGAGCTGGCCAAGGAAGTGCAGTCGGAAGCCATCACCATGCTGAAGAACGATGATTCCAACCTGCCGCTGGCTAACAAGAAGGTCAACGTGTTCGGTTGGGGCTCCACCAACCCGGTATACGGCGGCACCGGCTCCGGCTCCATGTCCGACCAGTATGACACCGTTTCCCTGCTTGATGGCATGAAGGAAGCCGGCATCGAGACCAACGCCGACCTGACCAAGCTGTACACCGATTACCGTGCAGATCGCCCAGTTGTTGGCATGTGGTCCCAGGATTGGACCCTGCCTGAGGTTCCGGCCGACCAGTATTCCGATTCCCTGATCTCCGATGCCAAGAGCTTCTCCGATGAGGCTGTTGTAGTGCTCACCCGCGTCGGTGGCGAGGGCGCTGACCTTCCGATGAACATGAAGGCCGAAGGCATCACCTATGAGAACAACTCCAAGGATTACGAGGACTTCAAGGACGGCGAAAGCTTCCTGCAGCTGAGCCAGACCGAGCGCGATATGCTCGACCTGGTCACCAAGAACTTCAACAAGGTCACGCTCGTCTACAACGGCGCCAACACCTTCCAGTTCGACTTCCTGAACGACTATCCGCAGATCAAATCCGTCGTGTGGTGCCCGCCTGCAGGCCAGACCGGCTTCTCCGCACTCGGTGACGTGCTTGCCGGCGATACCAACCCGTCCGGCAAGACTTCCGACACCTTCCTGAAGGATCTCACCCAGTCGGTGTCTTACAACAACTTCGGCAAGTTCGAATACACCAACATGGAAGACAAGGCCGCCAAGTACACGGGCTTTACTGGTGACGAAGTCACCGCCATCCCGGGCTTTGTGAACTACTCCGAAGGCATCTATGTGGGCTACAAGTTCTATGAGACCGCAGCGGCCGAAGGTGCCATCGATTACGATTCCATGGTTGCATTCCCGTTCGGTTACGGTCTGAGCTACACCACCTTCGAGCAGAAGCTCAACGATGTGACGTACAAGGATGGCAAGGTCACCGTTGATGTGACCGTCACCAACACCGGCGACACCGCTGGCAAGGATGTTGTTGAGGTCTACTACAACCCGCCGTACACCGAAGGTGGCATCGAAAAGGCCAGTGCCAACCTGGTTGGCTTCGAGAAGACCGAGAAGCTTGAGCCGGGCGCTTCCGAGGACGTGACCGTCGAATTCGAAGACGATGACATGGCTTCCTATGATTACAAGAATGCCAAGGCATACGTGCTCGAAAAGGGCGATTACAACATCTCCATCAACTCCGACTCCCACACTGTGATCGGCTCCAAGAAGATCACCGTGGACGACACCATCACCTACGACTCCGATTCGAACACCCACAATGGCGACCAGACCGTGGCCACCAACCAGTTCGATGATGCTGCAGGCGATGTGACCTACCTGAGCCGTGCAGGACATTTCGCAAACTATAAGGAAGCCACCGCCGCTCCGACCAACTTCGAAATGTCTGATAAGGCAAAGGAAACCTTCTACAACAACACCAACTACGATCCGTCTCAGTTCAACGACGATTCCGACGAGATGCCGACCACCGGTGCCAAGAATGGCCTCCGCCTGGCCGACATGTACGGCAAGGATTACGACGATGCTGATTGGGAGAAGCTGCTTGACGAGCTGACCTTCGACGATATGGACAACCTCATTGCCAACGGCGGCTACGGCACTCCGGCCGTCTCCTCCGTCGGCAAGATCCAGCTCACCGACGCTGACGGCCCGGCCTCGTTGAACAACAACTTCACTGGTGTTGGCTCCATCGGCTTCCCGGCTTCCACCGCATTCGCTTGCACTTGGAACAAGGATCTGGCCAAGCAGTTCGGCGAGATGATCGGCGATATGGCTCACGACATGCATGTTGCTGGTTGGTACGCTCCGGCTATGAACATCCACCGCAACGCATTCTCCGGCCGTACTTTCGAGTACTTCTCCGAGGATTCCCTGCTCTCCGGCGTCATGGCATCCAACGAGATCGCCGGCGCCAAGGAGAAGGGCGTGTACTCCTTCATGAAGCACTTCGCACTGAACGATCAGGAAACCAAGCGTACTGAGATGCTCTGCACCTGGACCAACGAGCAGGCCATGCGTGAGATCTACCTCAAGCCGTTCGAGATGAGCGTGAAGGAAGGCGGCGCACAGGCCGTGATGAGCGCCTTCAACTACATCGGCAACACCTATGCCGGTGGCAACAACGTTCTGCTGAACACCGTGCTCCGTGACGAGTGGGGCTTCAAGGGCTTCGTCCTGACCGATTATTTCGGCGGCTACGGCTACCAGAACGGTGATCAGGAGATCCGTAACGGCAACGATTCCATGCTGGCTACCACCTCCATCACCAACCACATCACCGACAAGTCCGCAACCTCCGTGAAGGCCATGCGTACCGCCGCCCACAATATTCTGTACACCGCCGCCAACAGCTGGCAGTATGCAGACGGTGAGCCGAAGGTCGCCACCCCGATCTGGAAGACCGCCATGTACGTGGCTTGGGGCGTGACCGCAATCCTGGTGATCGCACTTGAGGCTCTGGCTATCAAGCGCTACATGGATCGCAAGAAGGCCAAGGCTGAGGTCACTGCCTGATCTCACTTCCTTCTCACAGGTCAAAACATAACTGAATAACAATTGAAACAGCGAGAGCCGTCGACTTCCCTGAGTCGGCGGCTCTTGTTGTATTTCAGCGTGCGTGCCGTCGCAAGTGCAGCCAGGTTTCATGCTTCTTCGCGTCTCTTTTGTATTTCTGTTCTTTCTGTTCCGCTGGAATCATGATTTGCGATTGCATTTGGGTATTCATCACATGGGAATGAGATGTATATGGGTATGACACGCCGTTTATAGTTTGTTTTTGGTTCATGTAGGCGTTGTCTTCGGGGTCTAGACTGGCTGTACGGCCGTTCGGAGGCCTTTTTCGACACGCCGAGGGATGTGTTTATTTGCAACGGTTCCAGGGTATCTTTGGAAGGGTCGATTTGCGTGATCGCCGGGGTTCGTGTAAATTGACTCTTCGCTGCCGCTCGGCGAGTGGTTCCCCGGTTG
>ERZ1673737.2247-NODE-2247-length-16541-cov-3.865583_pt1 | contig 16541 bp, 22 predicted proteins | sample MGYA00580211_ERZ1673737 | MGnify/ENA primary metagenome ERZ1673737 (study PRJEB41218, sample SAMN15661789) | gut metagenome | host: Homo sapiens | place: Canada: London | collected 2015-08-20/2019-03-30 | study: EMG produced TPA metagenomics assembly of... | reverse complement strand
CATACCAGAAAAGGCTAGACGAGTATTGGGTATTAATAGAACATGCATCTCTATGGCATGTTTAGGGGGTATTTCCCCCTAAGAGATTCTACCGCACCCCTTGGATACAGCGAAAAGCTGTGCGTATATCATGCGATCACAATTTAAATAAAAAGAATAGTCTACAGGAATGGCATGGTTAAAATGACCGTAATAGCTATCATCGAGTGTTTGGATTAACTTCATAACATAACAATCCTGGACCCACTTCAAAGCTCCCGAAATCTCTTCGCGCCCCTGACGCGCTGTCTTGACACTGGGGATAGCACATTCTGATTCTTATAACCTTTCTAGTATTTCCGGAATCTGCCTAGGACATAGTAAACTTTCCTCGGAGCTCTCTGGATCGGCACGCCTTAGCCCCCCGCATTAGATCCCAACATCAGGCCAACAGCCACGCCTGAAATATGGATCCATCCACCTACACCGATCCCCAGCTCACCTTCCAGGATCGATTGGTGATCGATTCCATTGTCCAACCCAAGTCGGACTCGAAAAGTGAGCTCCCTGCAGTGTGGATCAAGTAGCACGCTAACAAACGTCCAGATCAGGAAACGGCAAAGCCGGACAAGCTGAGCAAGAAGGAAACTATTGAGAAGCTTCACAATCTAAATGATCCCTCTCATCCTGAGTTTGATCCAACCGTCTTCCAGCTCTGGGATCTCCCGCTGCTGAGGGCCAAGCTGCCCGCGCCTATCCAGAAATATGTGCTGACGCCGTACATCAATTGGGCGAAAGGTGTCGTACGCTTTCAGACTGATGTGGTTATGGTAACACATCTCATTCTTTATTTCACCACCATCGTACCCAGTGCTATATTGCTATTCTACCGTTTTTCTTATTTACATGGCTTCGTGCATTGGTTCATGCAACTGTTCTACTGCGGCGCGTTCACTTTGATGAAACATCAACATATTCACATGAACGGTGTGTTGTCGCCGAAATACTACGTCCTCGACACCCTATTCCCCTACCTGCTTGACCCCATGCTCGGGCATACATGGAACTCCTACTTTTACCACCACATCAAACACCACCACGTCGAGGGCAATGGTAGAGATGATTTGAGCACAACGATGTACTATGACCGCGACAGTGTCCCCGACTTCCTCTGCTATGTGGGTCGCTTTGTCTTCTTCATCTGGTTTGAGCTTCCGATGTACTTCTTCCGAAAGGGCCAGACGAAGTATGCTTTGAGATGTGCCTTCTGGGAGTTGAGCAACTATGTCGCTCTCTATACGCTCTATAACTATGTCAATGCCCGTGCCACATTGTTCGTGTTCCTCCTTCCTCTCACCGTCATGCGTCTGGGCTTGATGGTTGGCAACTGGGGCCAACATGCTTTCGTGGACCCGGCCGACCCTGACTCGGATTACCTGTCGAGTATCACATTGATTGATGTCCCGGTAAGTTGCTCATATCGAACATCATACTTGCATGGCACTGACAAATAACAGAGTAACCGATTCTCCTTCAACGATGGATACCACACTTCCCACCACCTGAACCCCCGCCGCCACTGGAGAGATCACCCCGTCGCCTTCCTGACGCAGAAGAATCGCTATGCCGAAGAAGACGCTCTAGTGTTCCGGAACGTTGATTATATCTTCATCACCGTTAATCTATTAAGAAAGAACTACGTGCATCTCGCGAAATGTCTGATCCCCATTGGTGATCAAGTCGACATGACCCTTGACGAGCGAGTGGAGATGCTGCGCCGTCGGACACGGAAGTTCCCCAAGCCATCATCGAAAAAGACCCAATAAGAACGAGGTTTTGAAGGGTCGTACTTACTGCCCTGGATGACAGGGCTCTGTTCTTGGTCCCTGTTTGATGTGTCTACAAATGTAACAACATAACTTTCAGTCAATACATTTTGCCGAGAGCCGAGATCGGCAACAATCTCGTTCCGCTTCGTTACGCTCGGCCATGCTCTGGTGTCTTAGTCCGTGTAGAGTGTGTTCCTGTTTAACGAACTCCCCTTCGTGACCTTAACCCCAAGACTCGATATAAAGTCATCTGAACAAGCATCACTCCCTCTGGTAATCCCTGTAGCTCTTCTTGGCTATACCTACTCACAACCAATCCCTTATGATTCCCTCCGGATTTAATCATTCCTCAGAGCCCACGGGACACTAACTGTAAGTGGGTCTCGTGGTGAAGCGATGCTACTCCACATAAAACCGCGACGATCCTTCGTCCGCCCCCACGCCGATCATCTGCTTCACCCCCAGACTTCATAAGATGAACAAACAAAGGTCATATGCAAAGCGCCAATAGCGCCAAGGGGCATCACGTGAGGGTTTACAATCCGCGATCAAGGGGCAGTTCATATCCTGATGCGGGGAAAGGCGTAACATCACGTCCTTTGTCTGCTTAGTTTTTCATGACTAGTCCGAGGATCTGATTACGTGGGAAGTATTTAATCGGTATGGTCCGGCGTGTTCGTGGAGAGACGAGAGACAGTGCCATCTGAGACAGACGCCAAAAAGCCAATAAAAACAAGCATCAATCCGATTGATAACCTGTCCACATAATGTTTTTGTTACGCTTTGTGGCTCTAGCCACTACCGCTGCTGGCTACGTAGTCACGACTCTGGTCAATGACAAGGCTACTTGCTATCTATACCCGGAGTCTCTAAGACACGACGGCGAAGCAGTGGACGATGCACCATCCATCTACCAGGCCTTCCAAACATGCGGCCAAAACGGCGATGTCATCTTCACCGATGGTATATTTAACATTAAATCTGTGATGAACACGACAAACCTGGCCAACTGCGACGTCACTCTACAAGGCGAGCTCCGCTTCTCAACCGACATCGACTACTGGCTTTCTCATTCCTACGACGTCGTATTCCAGAACCAGTCAACAGCCTGGCTCTTCGGCGGCGAGAACGTGACCTTCCGCGCAGACGGCGGCTGGTACAACGGCCAAGGTCAAGCGTGGTACACAGAGAACCAGAACCAAAGCAACCAACCCGGTCGACCCATCAGTATTACATTCTTCGAATCGAAGAACCTCCTAGTGGACGGTCTGCGGATTATCCAGCCCCAGTTCTGGGCGACGTTCGTGACATATAGTTACAATGTCTCGATTATAAACCTCTACGTCAACGCAACAAGCAACGACCAATGGGGCACCGTGAACACAGACGGCTACGACTCGTGGAACAGCGACACGCTCCTCGTCGAGAACGCCGTCGTCCAGAACGGCGATGACTGCATCGCCGCCAAGGGAAATACAACAAACCTCCACGTCAAGAACGTCACCTGCTATGACAACTTCGGCATGACTATAGGCTCTGTGGGCCAATACCCCGATATGCCGGACTACGTCGAGAACGTCACTTTCGAAGACGTGAAATGCTACAACTGCATGGAAGGCGCATTTATCAAAACCTGGCAAGGCGTCCCTGCCGGCGATGACAACCTCAACGGCGACGCCGGAGGTGGAGGCAGCGGGCTAATCAAGAACGTTACCTGGCGCAATTTCGAAATGACGAATGTCGCGTTGCCAATCCAGATCTCGCAGTGTATCTATACCGAGGCCGATGGCAAGTATTGCAACACGTCCAAGATGGCTATCGAGGATATTACGTGGTCGAATATCAAGGCTACGACCAGGTATAATGTTGGTGCTTCGATTTACTGTTCTGATGTTCATCCTTGCCCTCGGATTAAGTTTGAGAATGTTGAGCTTGAGTCTGTGAACAGCACGCTTGGTTTGCCGATGTATGGTACCACGTTGCAGGATGAGGTTTATCAGTGTACGAATATTGTTGGGCAGGAGGATTCCGGTATTCCTTGCAATCGGGCTGCTCCGAATGATTATAGTCAGGTTGTGACTAGGAATATTAAGGAGACTGACTGAAGGCACGTCGAAACGGGTGGATGCTGGATGGCTAGTGGCCGTTGTACATATGAGTTCTGCAATGTCCAATGTGATGCAGCCAGCATAAAAACACAATTCTTCGGAGGAATTAGATTGTAATCCGACACTTCCGTCATGATGTTTGCATAGGCATGTTATTTGTCCCAAAAAAACATCATGGCTCCACCAATACTCTCAGGGCGGTGCGGGGTGGCAGCGCTACTGCCCGAATATACGTGGGGATCTTTAGAACCCCGAGATTACTACCGAGTTTCAGCGACTTGGCTCCGGGCATACCGCCTCCTTTGCTGCCGGGGGAATTACAAAAATGCAGGGCCAAGTTTATATTTCCCCGAAGATATGCAGAGCCGTGGGGTAGATCCAAGAGGAGAGGAATGTGAGGTAGGAATTATCACATATAAATATAATATGAAATTCCAGGATATCATAGAATAAAGTATCTATATAGACAACAAACAGCATGGGTGTTTTACTCGAGACATTAGTGGCATTGGGCATTTTAGCCAGCACGGCATCTGGCATGAACTATACCGAGCCGCACCGACCCCAATACCATTTCTCGCCCAAGACGAACTGGATGAATGATCCGAGTGGCTTGTTATACCATGACGGTACCTACCATCTCTTCTTCCAATATAACCCCGGTGGAATTGAATGGGGAAATATGTCATGGGGCCATGCAACGAGCGAAGACTTAACCCATTGGGAAGAACAACCTGTCGCTTTACTTGCGCGTGGTTATCCCAATGATGTTACTGAGATGTTCTTCACTGGGAGTGCTGTTGCCGACGTGAATAATACAAGTGGTTTCGGCGTTGATGGCAAGATCCCCTTGGTGGCCATGTATACTTCCATGGTAAGTACGCCTGATGATACTTTTCTTGATGTCCAAGGATCAATCTAATACCAATATCCAAATTAGTATCCTATCAATCAGACTTTGCCTAGTGGAAAATACGTCCTCGCAGAACAACAATCCCAATCAATCGCCTACAGCCTGGACAATGGCATGACCTGGACAACATACGATACCGAGAACCCCGTCATCCACAACCCCCCATCTACCTACGCAACCGAGTACCAGAATTTCCGAGACCCTTTCGTATTCTGGCACGACGAGACACAGAAATGGATCGCCATCGCAGCTTTAGCAAAAATCCACAAGCTTTTCCTCTGGAGCTCGGAAAATCTTAAAGACTGGTCTCCACTTGGTGAATTCGGACCAAAGAATGCAGTCGGCGGCGTATGGGAATGTCCAAATCTATTCCCTCTCTCTGTCAACGATGATGAATCAACCACGAAATGGGTCTTGGTCCTAGGACTCAATCCAGGCGGACCACCAGGCACAGTCGGGTCAGGAACGCAGTATTTCATCGGTGATTTCAACGGTACAACTTTCACCCCGGATTCTGAAAGTGTACATCCCGGAAATGAAACTGCGAACTGGCTCGATTGGGGTCCGGACTTTTACGCTGCTGCTAGTTATAATGGACTTCCTGGTGGTGAGAGGGTTCAACTTGCTTGGATGAATAATTGGCAATATGGAGCCGCGATACCGACCGATCCATGGCGGAGTGCGATGACTGTTCCTCGTCGATTATCTTTGAAGATGGTTGGTAAGAAGATCACTCTTCTTCAGAGGCCGCATGAGAATTTGCAAAGTGTTATGGGTCACAGAGATGTGTCTCATTCCTGGCATTCTGTATCAGAAGGGTCGGTGGATCTCGGCTCGCTGGGCAAGGCGTTCCACATCAGTTTGAGCTTTGCGGATCATGATTCGGATGATCGTCATGCATCTGAGTTTGCGATTGCTGTACGCGCTAGCGCTGATTTCTCGCAGCAGACGCTTGTTGGTTATAATTTCACTAGCAAGGAGGTTTTTGTTGATCGACGGAAGTCTGGGGATGTCTCGTTTGATGGGACCTTTGGGAGTATCTATCATACGCCGTTGTCGGCGGGTCCGAGCGGGCGTGTGAACTTGGAGATATTTGTTGATTGGTCTAGTGTGGAGGTATTAGGAGGTCAGGGTGAGGTTTCTTTGACCTCGCAGATTTTCCCTGATGGTAACTTTACCAATGCTCGACTTGTTTCGACGGAGGGTAGTACTAGAGATGTCAAAGTTCGGGTAAATAGAGTGGATTCGGCCTGGGAGTGAAACATAAATAGTAGCTTCAACTACGCGCCGAGACGGCGCATGAGAGCGAAGCTCAAGAAGGAAACTAAATGGCGGCAAGTGTAAAATTCCCTCTTTAGAAGAAGGAATTAAGAGATTGGAAGACTGAAGCTTTGACGTTTCTTCATAAGTAAACTATTTCAGTAGACTAACCATATCTGTACGAGGAAGCTGGGGTTAATTATGGCGTTGGTCTCTTGTAATATGAAAACTTCATAAATCTGATTAGAGAGCCGGGTGAGTCACGGAAAAGCCGTCCCCGGTATAAAATGACCCATATAACCCCATAATTAAACGTCACTCGACTTCCTAACAACTACTCCGTATCGAGCAATTAGCATCTCACATTATCAAAATGGTAGCGCCACTGGACTTCAGCCTCCCAACAGCCCTGATCCTGATCGACAATCAAGCAGGCTTCAGCCACCAACCAACAATCTCACACTGGGGCACCACACGATCCAACCCATTCTACGAAGTCAACCTCCAAGCACTTCTCGCTGCATTCCGGACTGCAAAATCCACCTCTTCTTCTTCTCGATTTGAAGTCATCCACATTTTCCACTCATCCACAAACCCTGGATCTCCGCTACACCCCACTCACCCGGCACAGGGTATCCGTCCACTAGACTTCGCTACTCCTGCATCGGATGGGTCGGAGCCTGTATTCTGGAAAAGTGTCAACTCCTCCTTTATTGGAACAGGTCTTGAGGCGCATTTGCGTGGGAAGGGTTTCCGTCAACTCATTATTGCCGGGTTGACGACTGATCATTGTGTTTCGACTACGGTGCGGATGGCGGCTAATCTGGGGGTGGTGGATCGGTATCTTGGGGATGGTCCTGTTAAGTTGAGAGCGGATGGTACCCATGAGAGGGACGTCCAGGTTGATAAGGGGCGGATTGTGCTTGTTGCTGATGCGACGGCTACTTTTGGGAAGGCCGGGATTGATTCTGAGACTATTCAGAAGGTTACTGTTGTTAGTCTTGATGGGGAGTTTGCTGATGCTATTGGGACGGAAGAGGTGGTTAAGGCTTTGAGGAAGATTAAGAAATAGAGTGGATGTTTGCGGATATCCATTCTACTAAGAGCCCGGTGGTTGAAATTGAGTAAATCGAGGTATAGAGCATGTCAAAATAGATTAAGTATCAGGCCGATACTAACACTGTTTCTTGAAAATGAAACGAAGAAGAGATAGAAGAAGCAAAGTACAAGTATGAACACTGATACAAGAATACTGAGACATATTGCCGTAACACCGTCGAATGGCCTCAAATCATCTACCGTATCTACATGTATGGACTACATGAATCATCAAATGATGTTTCTCTCTCTCATCCCCAAATGCACTTGCAATGAAGATCTGCTATATACTAATTGGCAACTGAGCAGAGATATATGCGATGGATGCGATGCAAAATGAGAACAGAACAGAACATATAGGACATATAGGTCATATAGGACATAACAGAAATTCGTGGCTGGTTGCCATGTTTTGATACCAGATTGTAGAGCGTGGCTACTGCCGGCTCAGCTGGATTCGTTAGAAATGTCAAGTGCCCTGCTACCACCTTGTTTCCCAAGCAGGTATACCATGGAAGTAAAAACTATCAATAAAAGTCATGTTTCAGTCCATGAAATACACGCATTGGTGCAATCGGAGCATACCCAGGGAGCCATAATGCTATACTTCCCGAATAGGCTTAGTACAGGCATTGTATTCCCTCAACGGGCCAGCCTAGGCACATTTGCTGTTCAATAAGACATGCAATTTATAGAGTAGCTACCAAGATCCTCGACATTATATCTAGATCAACACATGTAGTATCGATCCTGAAATGATCTTCAGCGCTTGGTAGTTGAGTGAGTCAGGTCGATCCGCTTGGCCTCGTATTACGATGCGGAACACCTATTTAAGGAGAGATCAGTCCCTCGAGATGAGAATTTTCAGAACTTCATTCATAAGTTCGGTATTCTAAATGCCGGAATCAAAAGAGACAGAGCCCAGCGCTTCAACGCCTGGAAACAGTGACGCACAGGCAAGGCTACCCCCCACTGAAGACTACATATCAAGACACCAACTAACCAATCCCCAGCCCACATCGAGTCAAATAGTTCAAACCTCAGAGTTCTTGCCTGTCTTAGATCAAGATTTGTACGAGTTCTTCCAGGAAATCACGTCTGAAATCCAGAAGCTCGGATGTTCGAGGGCGGAAGCAGTGGCGCGCATCAACGAAGCTTGGGGCCAGGTCGATTTCGAAACAGATGATATTGTCTACCATGAAGAACCCAAGTTCTGGGCATACCGTCACTACTATAAGGAAGTGCTATCGTGGGATGAGGGCGCAGACCGGTCGAACTGGAAAGTGCGAGATGCACCACCCCCAGGGTCTGCTTCGTGGACGTTGAAGGAAGAAGTTGATGTATAATACCTGCATTAATATAGTTCTACTCTACTATACCTTGTTGGATCATCTATGATGCACAATGCGGGATACAGTAAAGTTACACGAAAGTAATTACTTCAAGGGTCTCTAACACAAAGGAGAAAAAGAATACAGGAGCAGTTACCAAGGAACAGCCCATAAAACCCCATAGTATAAATGGCAAATATCACCTCAGATCCCCAGCCGTAGCATAAAGATACAGGCAAACAAGACATATGATGCATCAACAGCGACTAATTTAAACAAGGTCGCGCTTGACGAACTCAGCAAGGAGGGACTTGCCGAGGTTGGCGGGGCTGCGCTCGACAATGACACCGGCGTCGGTCAGGGCGGAGATCTTGGAATCGGCACCACCCTTACCACCGGAGACAATGGCACCGGCGTGACCCATGCGGCGACCGGGGGGAGCAGAGATACCGGCGATGAAGGAGACGGCGGGCTTGTTGTGGATGTTGTTGGCCTTGAAGAACTCGGCGGCGTCCTCCTCGGCGGAACCACCAATCTCACCGATCATGATGATACCGTCGGTCTCGGGGTCCTCGAGGAAGATCTTCAGGCAGTCGATGAAGTTGGTGCCGGAGAAGGGGTCACCACCAATACCGACGACGAGAGACTGACCAAGGCCGGCCTGGGTAGTCTGGTTGACGGCCTCGTAGGTCAGAGTACCGGAGCGGGAGACGATACCGACACGACCGCGCTTGTGGATGAAGCCGGGCATGATACCGATCTTGCATTGTCCCTATAAACGAGATATATGAGTACCCGGCGCGTTTCGAAGGATTGTATGGTGATAGCTTACGGGAGCGATGATACCGGGGCAGTTGGGGCCGACCAGGCGGGTCTTGTTCTGGGTCTTGAGGATGTCGGTGATGCGGACCATGTCTATATCAAAACAATCAGTTTGCGTGCTTCATGTGCTATTCGAACGATTCGTACCGTGCTGAGGGATACCCTCAGTAATGCTATAGAAGAAAACCCCGTCAGTTTGAAGCTCCTAATAGGGAGGCAAAAAAAAGTTCCATTGGTTTGACACGTACCAAACAACGAGGCCCATCTCAGCAGCGATGGCCTCCTCGATACCGGCAGCAGCGAGAGGGGGACTGACTGCAGTTAGCGCAATTATTCTGGTTTCATCGAAATCGTAGGATCATACGGGACGAAGATAGCAGAGGCGGTAGCACCGGTCTCCTTCACGGCATCGCTAACGTTGGCGAAGACGGGACGGTCGAGGTGAGTGCTGCCGGCCTTCTTGGGGTTGGTACCGCCGACAACATTTGTGCCTATCCTGTGTAAGCAATGGGTGACTCGTCGCGATGGCGAAAGAAGAAAATACCGTAGGCGATGGCCTGCTCTGCGTGGAAGCTATTTCGAGACGAAGTGTCAGCGTCGAGCGCGTACAATTATCAGGGAATCTGCAGAATCGGCACTCACGTTCCCTGCTTTCCGGTGAAACCCTGGAACAGGACGCGAGTGTCCTTGTTGATGCGAAGGTTGTTCACGGTGGATTGGTAGGCAGAGGTGGCCTCAGTCCGGCGCTGGGTGGCACCGAACTGGCGGAGGGCCGAGACAGTGTTACGGCGGAAGGCCTGCATTGCGATAGGTAGAGAGGAGAGGTGTTGAGGAGTATGAAAGGAGAGAAAAGGATTCGGGTATGGTGAAGGGATCGGGTTGCGCGCCCGGGAGTTTTCGCTCGGGACAATCTTTTACTTAAGCGGATCCGAGTGCTGTTCGGGCGCAGGCCTCGGCGACCACAATTTTTATACCCCCACCACCACAGCTCAACAGCTTCATCTTCACTCTCTCTCCACATCTTCCCGCCTCGGCGCGGTGATATCCTCTTCACCATGGCCACCATGACGATGACCCCCACGAACACGAAGCGAAACGCCAAGAAGATGGCGAAGCAGGTGCCGGAGAACGAACGGTTCATGCGAGCGTGCTCCGACATTGCAAATGCCCTGATCCAGGAGTACGAGTCCTCAAGGGACTCCTCACAGCCCAAGAAGGATGTCAACCTCAACAAGTTGCGCGGCACGATCGCCAAAAAGCACAGTCTGTCGACCCAGCCGCCACTGACGGCCATCATTGCCGCAGTACCTGAACACTACAAGAAGTACATTCTACCGAAGCTGATCGCAAAGCCTATTCGTATGTCACAACTGTCTGGGGGAGTGCTGGGCAGCAGCTAACTCGATTTGCAGGAACTTCATCTGGTATCGCCGTGGTGGCAGTTATGTGCAAACCTCACCGATGCCCTCATATCGCCTACACCGGTAACATTTGCGTCTACTGCCCCGGTGGCCCAGATTCTGACTTCGAATACTCGACTCAATCCTACACCGGATATGAACCAACCTCGATGCGGGCGATCCGCGCTCGATACGATCCATTTGAACAGGCGCGAGGACGAGTGGACCAGATCAAATCTCTCGGCCACAGCGTGGACAAGGTCGAATACATCATTATGGGTGGAACTTTCATGTCGCTGCCGGAAGACTACCGTGACAGCTTCATCTCACAGCTTCACAATGCACTGAGCGGATATCAAACGGACAATGTCGACGAGGCCGTGCAGGCAGGCGAAATGAGCAACGTGAAGTGTGTGGGTATCACAATTGAAACACGACCGGATTACTGTCTAGACACACATTTGAGCAGTATGCTCCGCTACGGCTGTACTCGACTGGAAATCGGTGTGCAGAGTCTGTATGAGGATGTTGCGCGAGACACCAACCGCGGTCATACTGTGGCAGCAGTGGCTGAGACTTTCAAGCTTGCCAAGGATGCCGGCTTCAAGGTTGTCAGCCACATGATGCCCGATTTGCCCAATGTTGGAATGGAGCGCGATCTTTTCCAGTTCCAGGAGTACTTCGAGAACCCCAACTTCCGCACTGACGGTCTCAAGCTCTACCCCACGCTTGTCATTCGAGGCACCGGTCTCTACGAATTGTGGCGAACCGGCCGTTATAAGAACTACACCCCCAATGCGCTGATCGACTTGGTCGCACGCATCCTCGCCCTGGTTCCTCCATGGACTCGTATCTACCGAGTTCAGCGCGATATCCCCATGCCATTGGTGACATCTGGTGTGGAGAATGGCAACCTGCGCGAACTGGCATTGGCACGCATGAAGGACTTCGGTACGACCTGCCGTGACGTACGCACCCGAGAGGTCGGTATCAACGAAGTGAAGAACAAGATCCGCCCCTCGCAGATCGAGTTGATTCGCCGTGATTACACTGCCAATGGCGGTTGGGAAACATTCTTGGCATACGAGGACCCGAAGCAAGATATCCTCATTGGCTTGCTTCGTCTGCGCAAGTGCAGCGACACCCACACCTTCCGTCCAGAGTTCACAGGCCAGCAGACGAGTATCGTCCGCGAGTTGCACGTTTATGGTTCTGCTGTGCCGCTCCATGGACGTGATGCCCGCAAGTTCCAGCACCGTGGCTTTGGAACCTTGCTAATGGAGGAGGCGGAGCGCATTGCTCGTGAGGAGCACGGCAGTACGAAGATCAGTGTTATCTCCGGTGTTGGCGTGCGTAGCTACTATGCTCGTCTTGGGTACTTCTTGGATGGTCCTTACATGTCCAAGATGCTGGACCCTTGGGAAGATGAGGAGTGATTTATTGGAAAAAGAAGAAAGAAACAAAACAAAACTAGGTGCTGGAGCTGGAGCTCTAAATCTGGTTCTGCATCCACTGGCGTTGGCGGTCATGAAATCATGCTATTTCTCAATGATGATGAATAAATGTCTTTACAAAAGTTTGCTCTTTAGGTGCATCAAATGGACATAATGAGATATCAAAAAAAGAAGCTGGCTATAGTTCGAGCGGTCTATGTACAAGTCGCAGGTAGATCGTCTGTGTGTCTGTGTTCTAGTAAGGAAGACTGGGAAACCTGCCCCGCAAACGCCTTCCAAGCAGATCCTTGCTCATTCATGGACGAATACATACGAGTCGCTCAATGAGACAGGCAAGATGACTGCCGAGGGACGGACACCATCTCTGCTGTCTTTCCGCTTCAAGGCACATCAAACTCATCAATCGAAGACCACCAAGTTGGCCCATAGAAAACACCGAGATTTCATCCCAAATATTGCAAATCGATAGATAAACGCGTTGTCAGGACACCGAAGAAAAAAGGACGCATGCTATATCAGCTTCAATGCAGTGATATAGCACCTCCCCTGCTGTTTCGCATGTGGAGGAAAGCCTGGAAGCCGCAGAACACGAAGAAGCCCTATTGATCAGAAAATAGATCGTCAGTAACCAATTCTCCCATTTCTCTCTCTCTTGTACAGTGATCGGTCTTTTGTGTCCGAGGTATGGGGAATGACGTACAGCGTAAACGATCACAGCGGTGTAAATTGAAGCAGCGACTGCGGGACCATCTTCGGGCTCGTCTTCTGAACCGGTGTATGCGTGGTTGTTGCTCTGTATCAGGGAAGTTCTTGTTAGCGCTCGATGTCATATTACGTATGCCTTGTGAGGGCCGGGTCTTTGGGCGGGCTGGTGTCGGAGAGGGTCGGAATCACGTACGCTGTATAGGGAGCCGAGGACTGATAAGATGACGATTGCGAAGAGGGAGATAACGACACTATTTGGCGGGCGAGAGGTTAGATCGATGGGGTCGATTGTTGGAGATGGGTTGGAAGAGCGTACCAGGACCAGGCGTTCAGGGCAGAGACGACGGGCTTCATGTTGGCGGAGACAGAGGAGGATCCAGAGAAGGGTAATCGGATAAAGAAAATAGGTTAGAGAGAGTATGTCGCTAAAGGGCTAGTAAAGAGAGAGGTTGAAGTCTCAAGATACGGAGGCGGGCGGGACCTTCACTTGCAAGGCCCTAATCCGCTTTCGGACAAGCCCAGACCCGCCATCTATGAAACGTCAACTTGATGCTTTTTGGGTATTTTGCATATTTGTACTTGTTTATTGGGCATTTATTGTTTTTGTTTCTATTTAATGAGACTTGTTCCATTCGATACACTCATCGAATGTCACTCCAGAGCCACCGAAGATATCCAACGCACTGCCAATTGTCAAATCCACTCGTCCCTTGCTGGACGTGTGGACCTTTTCCAGGTCTTGCAAATTGCGCGCACCTCCGGCATAGGTCACAGGGATGGTACACCAGTCAGCCAGTCTGGATACCAATTCCTCGTCGACACCTTGTTGCAGGCCCTCTACATCTGCAGCGTGGATCAAGAACTCGGCGCAATATGGTTCCAGTAATGCGATGGATTCTATAAAATATCAATGAGCAACAATACATATCAACAACAGTCAAAAGCTGAAAGATATAAGGACATACCCTGGTTAATCTCCATTTCGGTGATGGTTTGCCAGCGGTCCATGGCCACAAACCAAGTATTGTCTTTTCTGCGACAGCTAAGATCCAAGACCAGCTTTGACTTGTCGCCGCCGAGAGCAGACAGAACCGACTGAAGCCTCTCGAGCGAGAACTTGCCGGCAGGGAAAAGGAATGAAGTGATGATCACCTATTGTCCCGCATTCCATGATTAGCGTCATCGGACTATTACTATGACGGAGGACTTAGAACGGGATTTTGAAGCAGCCACAGGACCAAAAGATCTCATTCAACTCTCAATCAAGCACAGTACCAATCAAGAAATCCGTAATTCGCAGAGGGTGGTGCATACCTTGTCCGCGCCCTGGTCAATCCAATATTGGGCATTTTGGTCGGTAATACCTCCAGCAACTTGTAAGCCACCTGGCCATGTCTTCAACGCCTCTTGAGCAGCCTCCTCGTTTCCCGGGCCAAGCTTCACAACATGCCCACCGCGCAAGTCATGCTTCTCATACAATCCCGCATAGTGGCTGGCGGGAAGCTTAGATACGTAGTTGGTCTTCAGGTCGGCAGCCACTTGACTGAGGGTACCACCCACAATCTGCTTCACCTGCCCCGAATGCAGGTCGATGCACGGTCTGAATTTGGTCATTGTCTTCGAATTGGAGAGAAGAGTTCTGATATTCAGCGACGCTCGGAGTCGAGGGGCTTATCTCTTATCACACGTGATATGCGATTAGCTCGAAAAACTTCTTGGGCGGCGCGATTGTTTTGACTCCTCTACATAATCGACAGACACATTCATCATGGTCGGAAAACGGAAGCGCGAGACCACTGTTGTCTCTAAGCCTAAAAAGAAGGAGAGTCCTCCTCCCGCGGACAATGCGCAGGACGTATTCCGCAAACTTTTCGAAGCGCAGTTCGAGCCTCTTGATTTGCCAGGCCATACCGCCAAACCCGCCAATTCTACGGATTCCGAGGGCGAGGGCGAGGACGAGGATGAAGATGAGGATGAACTCTCTGGATCCGAGCTTGGCTCAGATGATCTATCCGACTTCAGCGACGTGAGCAATGAAGTCGAGGTGGTGGAACACACGGATGCCCACATAGCACCAGAAGACCGAATGGACAAGAAGACTCGAAAGGCATTTTTGGTGTGTGCTGAATATCAAGAGGCTGGGGTCCAATACTAATAATGTTGCTGCAGAGTGGAAAATTATTATCTAATTTAGAGAAACCGAGCGCCAACCCGGACGACCCTGCAACCAAGAAGGAAGAGGAGGACGACGCCCACGACGCTGTGAACTTGAAGCACGATCTCGCATTGCAGCGACTCCTCAAGGAATCTCACCTCCTCGATTCCGCAGACGATCTTGCACCCACTGGAAAGAACCGTCTTAAGGCTCTGGATATGCGCATGCAATCCCTCGGAGCTAAGTCTTCGCTTTATGCGCAGAAGATGCCAGATGCGCATCGACGAGGCATCAATGCCAAGGCAGCTTCTAAGGAAGACAAACGCCGCCGTGAAGCTAAGGAGAACGGCATTATTCTCGAAAAACCTAATAAGGTTTCCAAATCGAACAGTGGGCGACGAGAGCGTGGTGTTGGAGGTTCCTCCGTGGGCAAGTTCTCAGGGGGTACATTGAACCTAAATAAGCAAGATATTGCTCATGTCCAGGCCTCGGGACGCCGAATGACTGGTGGCAGAGGAAAGGGCAAGCCCAGAGGGAGGGGTGGAAGCAGAGGTGGAGGGAGAGGCGGCAGCCGTTGAGAATAATCATTCTCATCAGAACTCTTATGCATTCGTGAGCCAATTTTCTTTTTCACGTGGTAATGCCTATCTACCATTCTTGATTTTGAAATTGGGCACCATGGGTCTCATACAAAAACGCATCTCACGCTATATCACCTTCAAACGCAATTCTCAAGGGTCATGAGCAACCACCTCAATCTCAACCCGCATATCATCCTCGCCAAGTCTTGAAACACCAATACACGTCCAAATCGGTTGGTGGTTAGGCATCCACTTCTTGAAGTTTCGCACCATCGCGTCGAGAGCCTCGTTGTTGATTGGGACATGGTACGAGTTCACCCGAAAAACCTGCTCCCATCCCTTCCCTCCTGCATCCTTCAGGTTCAGATCGACATTGACGAAAGCTTGGTCAATCTGGGCGTTGATTTCGCGGTGGAACTCGAAGGTCTTTGGGTCCCAGCCGCCTGTGGGAGATGCTGTCAGCATGCATGCTTGTTCGGGCAATGTCCTTGGACTTTCATACCTTGGCCTGCGCACTCGATGCGGTCGCCGATGCGGACGGCTTGGCTGTAATTGAAGTCTCGCTTGGCCTTTTGGCCCCAGCCGTCGTAGCAGTAGTATTGCAAGTGCGACATCTTGGAATCTATATAGATAATGGGACTTGATACGATGTGTTATTGGGATATTGTCGTAGTCTTTAGTTGGAATGGAAACAAAGAGATTCAATTGAAGATAAATTCTTGCAATCCAGCAATTTTGCTGGAGTGTATGTAGTGGTTAGGCGGAATATACTTTCCGCTGAAGAACATTACGTCATGGATACAGAAGCTTCACAACTAACTTATACGTTAACGCAAATATCATTGTATTCAACACATCACGACCAGGAATTTTTAGATCTGCAATATGAATAGTATTTATCCGGTA
>ERZ1673737.2245-NODE-2245-length-16547-cov-4.716590_pt1 | contig 16547 bp, 20 predicted proteins | sample MGYA00580211_ERZ1673737 | MGnify/ENA primary metagenome ERZ1673737 (study PRJEB41218, sample SAMN15661789) | gut metagenome | host: Homo sapiens | place: Canada: London | collected 2015-08-20/2019-03-30 | study: EMG produced TPA metagenomics assembly of... | reverse complement strand
AAGCCATTGTCCGTGGGGTCGTTGATCCAGCCTTCGATAGGAACTGCATTATCTGGAAGTGGGTGTTAGTTGGTACACAGAGAGTGGGAGACGTGAGCAATACCTTCATGGAAGATATAGCTCATCGGGCTATTGTCCAGAATCATGACCTTGCTCAGGTCCGGTTCTACAGAACTGAGATCTTTGATATACGCGCCGTTGCGGAATGTGCAATGCTGGCGGTAATAACGGCCTTGGAAGTATTTGCGTTCTTGCTCGAGCCAGTCGATCACAGGATCGGCATACTCTTGGACACTTGCTGTGAAGATAACCAACTTATACCACTTGCTGACCTTGCGTAGGAATTCATCGCAGTGTGGTCGTTTGTGGACATAGTACAAGATTGGATGTTGGGGCCCCAACGTCGTTTGCGGCCCGCCGGGTGACAATGCAGTAGTCGTGGGCATGGAGAGCTTGACCTCTACCATGTGACCACTGGACATGCGGCCACCCTTGGCGAGCGAGTGGATCAGGGTCTCATCGAGGTCCAATACTAGAGTCTTCTGTGGGAGCCTGGCATTGCGCGGAGCTGCGGTATACGACGGCAACCGTTGTGGGAGAAGTGGGCGCGGCGGAGTTGGAGAATGCGGGTACTTGGTGATACGGTGGATGGATCCAGACGTTGGGGACTTCAAGCTGTCCAAGTGGACGGCGCCCTGGATTCGAGAGACACCTTCGGGCATTGGCGGTCCCAGATCTGCACTCTGTGACCGTCTTTGTCTCTGTTGTTTGGGAGATTCTTCATTATGGAGTTTTATTCGTATAGAACGTCGAGGTGTATTCTCTTCCGGGATTGGATCTGGGTCGTGGCCTTTCGTCTTCGTCGGCCGATTCTTCCCGCTGTGATTCCTGGAAAGCCATCGATCTGTATCGGACTCTGAGGTTGTTGATATAATAGACTCGCGGGATGCTTGGGATCGAAGCTTGCGGGTGGAGCCACTCTGCCGTCGATTCTCCTCTTTATCCGGCCGGATCGTTGGGTCGGCAGAGGAGCGTCGCAACTTCCGGACCGGTGCGAACAGCGAGTAGCGACCATCATCGGTTTGAAAGCACTGAGCTACATAGACACCGGGGGCAGCAAGTGTAGATAGAATGAATCTGATGGTTTCTGTAATCGCATCGAAGATCCGGTGGGTGATTAGTCGCCAGGTGCTTCGGGTCGTGATCATGCTACCCTTGTGAGGCTCATGCAGCAATGGTGTCTTCTCATCTAAGCCATATGTCGTATCCTCCTCTGCGTCTTCATCCACCGGCGGGGGTCCATCGTTGTAGCTCTTCTCGGGGTCGAGGGCTCGAAAGTTATTCTCGCTGTAGGACCGGAGTTTCGACAAGTCAGTTGGGAGACTTGTGCGTTTGCTATCGCCTTGAGATCGTGATCGTGGACGTGGAGAGATGGAAGATTGACCAATGACTCGCGAGGACAGGATATTCAGCGAGTTCATCTTCCCTCAAGGCCCACGGGAGACAGGGGCACAGCGATCTATTGAACGGATCGTGAGCGAATCATCAAAACCACTTGAAGCGGCCCATGAGGTTTGTTGAGAATATGACGAGAAAGGGAGGGGACCGCAAGGAGGTGTAAGCTGATCGTGTCGTTGAGGTTCTATCTAGGTACCGACCTCAATGCGCCAGTCACCCGTGCCTCGGAACTGTTTCCGCGACTCCAGTCCGGTTTCTACCGCAAGTTCGAAGCGGCAAAGGTAGGGCAGCCCCAAAACAAAGCACAAAGAATCAAAGAAACGAACACTGAAAGCGAAATTCTAGTAGCGAAAGGCGTTGGGAAACAAGAAAGCGAGGATCAGATAGTGTGGGGAAGCGGACAAGATCAAACGGCAGAAAATCGTTCATTGTCTCCCACTTTGTTCGGCTTCACCTGAAATCTCCCCTTCACAGACATTTCTTGCTACTGAACTGCCTGTGGCTGCTTGAATTTGAAATCAGTGTATGTTGGTTATTCAGATTGTACAATCCATTACTCCGACACCGCTAACCTGTGCAGGCACCTTACGTCGTGTAATCCCACTTCGTCATGCCGGCTACGTCTTTGGCCCTCACGCCGGGCCTGGCGTCTTTTCTGAAGTCTCTTAAGACAAACCCAATCGATACCTCTATCGAGAATCTTATTTCGTACGGGAGTCCAAATCATCCAAACTATCTCGCCGGCAGTCAGGTTGCTAATATAGTACCTCGTATCTAGATTGCTCAAGCGCCGCCAAATCCGCCATTCGCGTTCATGTGCCACAGCAACTGCCTACTTGCTGCGCAGTGTTATCTCAGCATGCCGCACAGCAGATTCCGCAAAGCTCATTGAGCGGGTGCAAGGTGTGGGAAGGCGGTTGATGGCTGCGCAGCCACGAGAGATGGTTGTGGGCAATATTGTGCGCCGAGTCCTCGGTCTCATTCGCGACGAAGCGGAAGATGATCGCGAAGCTGAGTTCGCCCTCAGTGATGTTGGCTCAGAGAGTCAGCCCCAAACACCCCGCGCATATGACGGTTAGTTCAAGGTCCTTGTCCAATATCTGTATCGGTGACTCACACAGACTGTTAGACCCATCATTGCCGCTGGACCGTGACTCGCTGTCCATCAGATCCGAGGATAGATCCGCTCGCCCCCCTCTGACATCTATGTTCAGCCTTCTCTCCCACCCAGAACCCGAGCACTCTCTCCCGAGCACCCCGGGATCCCTATCTCCCGGCGGACGCCTTCCCGGTCACGGTCCCAGCAAGGACGTGCGGGCCGAGGTGTTGGAAGGTATTGGTGAGATCATTGACGAGCTGGGCCAGGTAGACGACCAGATTGCCGCCTATGCTTTGGATCACATCCATTCGAATGAGATCATCCTCACACACACGTCCTCGACGACGGTTCAAAAATTCCTGCTCAAGGCCGCTGCTAAGCGCAAGTTCACTGTTATCCACGCCGAATCATACCCGAATAATCATGAGGCTACACACGCTACCGTCAGCGGTGGTAGCATGCACGATGATGACAATCTCGGCTACGAATCTTTCCAGAAGCCACTGATCGAGCACGGCATCACCGTGATTCTCATCCCAGACTCCGCCGTCTTCGCACTCATGTCCCGGGTCAACAAGGTCATCTTGGGAACACACTCCGTGCTCGCTAACGGTGGCCTTGTCGCCGCAGCTGGTACTCGTGTCATCGCCCGTGCCGCTAAGGTCCACCAAACACCTATTGTGGTAGTGAGTGGAGTGTACAAGCTCAGCCCGGTCTATCCCTTCGACTTTGACTCCCTTATCGAGTATGGCGATGCGAGCAAGGTCCTTTCCTACGAGGATGGCGATCTCGTCGATCAAATTGATGTTCAAAATCCCATCTACGATTACGTTCCCGCGGAACTGGTCGATCTCTACATCACTAACCTGTAAGTTTGAAGCATCCTTCCCAGCTCTCGATAGGCCTATTTACTGACATTATCTCTTTCTAGCGGCGGTCATGCCCCATCATACCTCTACCGTATTGTGTCAGACCACTACCGCAAAGAAGACATCAGCTTCTAAGCTGGTTAAGTGACAGACAGCTGTAGTAGATCATTGATGAAATTAACCAAAATTGAGGGACATGCACGAACGATACCCCAGGAATGATGCTTGACGATTGATATGTGGAAGGAGTATTAGAATTTCTGTGATGTCTGGAGGGACATAGGCTTGACATTCAGTACCAAATGCAATCATAGTCACAATGCATCTGCAGGGCAACTCCACACTAAGACACTACTAATAACCTAAAATGATAGCGTGAACATGCTTGACACGCCCAGTACCACATGTGCAGTAACTAGGTACGACGTTATATAGTATAGGAATGGGTTAGAAAAAGTGCCCTACGGCTCTACGCTACGTTCAAGTAGAACAGACTATGCCCAGCCCCAATTGGAGTCAAGGAAGTCAGTCCCCAAAGAAAACAAGGTCATGGCGCCATAATCTTTTGGAATTTGTATCAATCGTGTTTAATTCGCAAAGCGTATCCATCACGTTCCAGACGAAAAAACCCGCCGGGGGACTCCCCAAAAAGAAAAGATCTCATGAAATCAAGGCGCTGATGAGGCGGGCTTTCCGTCCGGCACCTTTCCCATACACCGAGGCTCCCGGTCGCTGCATTTTTGATATCGGACAACAAAGAAAGAACTTGTTGACTTGCTTAAGAGCGGGGCTTCTCCTTCTTCTCGCGCCAAAGAGCGGCGAGACCGACACCGGAGACCTTGACGACCTTGAAACGGACACCGGGAATATCACCCTTGGCCTTACCCTTACGACCGAAACCGGCAAGGAGGACCTCGTCGTTCTCGTCGATGAAGTTGAGACAACCGTCATTGGGGACTATGGGAGATGCTGGTTAGCATTCGTTTCCAACAAGGGTTTTGTTTGTTCGATGGTTCTGGGTTGTCGTTGATTCGACCCGTGGATTTCCATCTCTAAACAGTAAAAGGAGATATAGGGCTACCCACCGAAAGCAGCGACCTTCTTGCCGTTCTTGATGAGCTGAACCTTGACACACTTGCGAATAGCGGAGTTGGGCTGCTTGGCCTCAACACCGACCTTCTCGAGGACGATACCCTTGGCGTGGGAAGCACCACCGAAGGGAGAAGACTTGAAGGCGGTTCCGAGGAGACGCTTCTTGAAGTGGTCGTCAGCCCAGCGCTGATCCTTGCGGTGAGCCTGGAGCTTGCGGGCGGCGTTCAAACCACGTGGCTTTCCTTTACCCATGTTGGCGGTTTATGTGTTCGACGGTACAACTGAGCGAGAAGATGTTAGCCTCCAGTCGGATGCAATGGTGGTGTATGGCCGGTTTGCGATAGATGTGGAGGGTTGTGGGAAGCCGATTTTTTGTGCGTGCAGATGCGATAGTTGGATCAGGGATCCCGCGAAGAACCCGAATCAAATAATTTCGAGAAACACAAAGAATAGGACGGCAGGAATAACAGGGTATCGATAATACGTACCGACTGGGAAGGGGTGTTGTCGCCAAAGGCTGGAGGTCGATTGTCGAAAAGTCGAAGAGTTCCGGAATTCCCTTGGACCACACTCGCTTTGGATGCACCTCAGGTGACTTTGTGCGGCAAGCCCTAAGCGAGTCACGGGACTGTCGTAACCCCCACCTGTGATTATGTCAGCTGATAACGATAGCTTATCGGCCCCGGCATTTATCGATAGCCTTCATCTGCTCTACACGTACACTTACACAGCGTTGAAGATGGAACTCACGAGGAAAGCGACAAATTCCCAGCGATTACCTCCACCAGTTCTGTTTCAGGGCCCCCCGTCACACAATGCCTCCAATATCTCCCTATCCGTACCACCCGCGACCTCAGCCCTACCAACACCTTCCGGAAGCCAACCTCCACCACTCCAGCGGAACAGATCTCCTCTCGGGAACGAGGGCGAGAATGCTGAGAAGGCCAATCTACTATCACCATTTATGTCGCGCCGCCTATCCAAACACGATGTGGACGGATCCGACGCTATCTGGCAGGAGATGCAGAGCGCCCTATCCGAAGTCGAACTGAGCGCGGTGACGAGCGAGAATGTCTTTGGAGAAAAGCACTCGGAAGCGCTAGAAGATCTACGACTAAAGCAATTGAAACTTGCCCAAGCCTGGGCGCGCAGCGAGGCAGATGATGAAGTTGTTGATCCCAGCCATGATGGGGAAAGTGCTAAGGCAAGCACGGCCCGGCAACGAGGCGCCACAGAAGCAACCCTCAAGGATGATGCAGCGACTGAACATAGCGCAGGACGTGGTTCAGTCTTACGTCACACTCTGGACGAGGAGACTGAGAAAGATATTCTACTTGCGCGCAAGCGTCGTGAGGCTAATGACCGGTACTTTGATCGGGTAAACCAGGGTGTTTTGGATGTTGTTGCGAAGCTGGAGGAGGTTGCTCAGGCCATGCGCACTGTGGAACGAGAGAGCAAGGATATTTGGAGCGATTCGGAGAGTGTTGCGACTACTGCGCCTTCGTCTCATACTGGGTGAGCCACTACCTCCTTGGGTCATTTGCAGGTGACCAGCATCGGAGTATTGCTTTCCGGCTGTGCCTTTAAATTGGCTGCTATAGACGCAAGATCCCGTGGGGCATCGTCAAGTCCTACATCATCGCATCATCCTGTCACGGAACACGCTGGACGAGTTACAATCACATCCGTCGGCATAATCATACTAATGCATGTAAACTATAACAATAATGAAATGAGGGTATCCAAACTCCGATGCTCAAATCCAAACAAAAGAAATAAACGTGATCCTGCATCCCAATATCTTACTCCTAGCTCAACGAGACCAAATTGACCGACCCATATCTCGACCAGGACTCGATATTTATTCCCGCTTAATCACACGCGCAGCAGCCTTCCAACCCTCAGTAGCAGCGTCTCTCACGTCCTCCCATCTTGTCTCGTATGCCTTTCGCGTTAAGACCTCGAGTTCCGTGTTCCACTTCTGTTTCAGGATCTCCTTCATGGTTGGCACTGATGGATTTTGAGCCTCTATCTCTTCACGGCGTCGCCGTGGAACATCTGCTGGTAGATTGCGGCGGTCATAGGCACCAATGGAAGAGGTCAGCCAGTCGATTTGGTCGACCTGGGCGCGGATGGCTTTGCGCTGTTGTATGCGCGTTGAGCGATGAACTTGGACGGTGATGAAGAGGACTGAGGTTGTGAAGGCAAAGCCGCTGGCCTGTTCAAGGGAGATATGAGGTTAGTCAATGCTCTTCTAAGGTAAAGAAGAGGTAAACGTACAAAGCCGGTGAAGAAGCCCATATTTGTTGCGGGTGGTAGCGTTCACCGGGTTTTGGTCTGGTTCGTAGAAAGGATGAGAGCGACCACAGATACAAAGACTTTATTGAGATAAATATAGGTATTCGCCTGCGAATAAATCCAAGAAAACAACACGACAGAACAATGTCGAGTTGAGAGCGGAAAACTGAAGTCGGGCAGTCGGCGGAAGGGCTCCGATTGGCGGTGGGCCCGGGACAATTCTTCGAACATCGTCTCCTTCAACACCTTGAGCCCTTTGACCGCGGATTTCCAACTATACCCCCAATTTACTCTCCGCTTGCTTTCTCTCTCCCTAACTCAACCTCCAATTCCTCACCATGGCCGGCGGAGGAGGCAAATACCGACACTTGAGCCGGAACTCCGCGCATCGACAGGCCCTGCTTCGCAACCTGGTCACCTCCCTCTTCGAGCATGAAACAATCACAACGACATGGGCCAAGGCCAAAGAGGCCCAGCGTCTGGCCGACAAGCTGATCACATTGGGCAAGAAGAACACCGAGGCGAGTCGGAGACGGGCATTGGAGATTTTCTACGTATGTGACACCCTGAACAAGCCCATATCAATTTCGACTTGAGAATTCAGTCTGGCTGCGGGAACCTACGACTCAATCAATCGTTCCAGTTGCCAACTGCTGCGACCCCCAGTCCATAACCCCCCAACGAATATTCAAAAATCACTCGAACAACACGACTAACAAACCCCCAGACACCACACGCCATGCTCCCCAAACTCTTCGGACCCCTCCGCGAACGTTATGCAGAGCGCCCAGGTGGCTACACACGAGTACTGCGCGTCGAGCCTAGCCAAAAAATCCAATACTTTTCCGTCAAGAAGGGCAGCAAGGCCGCTCCCGCCGAGCGTAAACCGCAGCCCCAAGCCCCCATGGCAGTCCTCGAGCTGGTCGATGGTCCCAAAGATATGCGCTTCGCCATGACGGCACGCACATTGGCGCGTGAGCGCTCCAAGGGCCGGGATGTGCCGCACGGTCTGACGAGATTGAATGTCCAGAAGGTTACGCAGTTCCGGAAGGATGGTGTTGAAGTTCTTGAGCGGGCTATTTCGAAATTGAGCCTTGGCAGAAAGGAGAAGAAGGCCGAGAAGGAGGACCAGGTTGAGTAGGTGGCTTTTCTCTCTTTGGTCTAGAGATTATGTTCTCGTCTGGGCTTGATGGTGGTCTCTGGAACCATTTCCTGTTCAATTTCCGTTTGCTTTGCCTGTTTTATTATCAGGAGTTTTGTCTTCTTCCTGTTTATTGTGGCATCTCGTCTTCGTTTGCACTTGCGCATGTGACATAGCCTCTGTATAAAAGATTCTGATACCTCTTTACTGTCAACCCCTTCGTATTTCCTGAGTAAGTCCGTGTATTTAGCGGTGGAAACAGCTATAAATCGGGTTTACCTCCTCTGCTCAAGAGACAGTCCTTGGCCAAGTCCGAGCGCTGCAAGGTGCTTGACTTGCCTAGTATTCGGGCCTGACACGTAAAGTTTGACGGGCTTCTTTGGGAAAACCATGCGCTGCAAGGTAGATCATAGAACAAACTAGCTGCAAATGTTGTTTATTCGCGGGATATGGTGACGACTATAGGGCACTTTGGAATTTTACCTTGGTGGCTGCTACCAACGGAAGATCGACAAAGCATACAAAGCATATAGGTAAATTCAAGACCAACCAATCTATGTTGAAGTAATAGGCTAGTAGCTCAATTGATAGAGCTGCTCATTCTTCTAGGAGCCCAGGTTCTTGCAGTCGTTACTCAATCGTGAATATTCCGTGTCTTCTCTCCGTGAAATCTGATATATCAACTGCAGCGCCAATGTCTATTCGCTCAATATTCTCAATCAAGGGGTACCAGGAGTTTATGCAAAACTACCAATAGTAGAATTCTCTAGCGTATGATCTTAGCACTCGAACTTACGGTCAAACCTGTTTGAATAAAAGAAGGATCCCCGGGACAACTGTTCCCGTCTGGGGAGAAGCTTCAGGACTCATATTTCCAACTTCGCCTGTCTCGGATTCACTTAATGGATTGATAGTCCTTTGTCTCCATTGTCTCAGATTCTGTCCCACATTCTCGCCGTTCTGTGCCCCTCCTACGTCAAGTATGCAATTGATATTCTCAACTATACACCTCACAGCTCAAAACACAACTAATCTCTACCCTATATAGAAAAAGCACAACCAGCTCAAACAAACAAACAAAATGTCTCTTGATAACCCCAAACGCTACCGCAACACGGGTCCACCCCACCCCATCGACGCAGACACATATAAAGAAGTCGCGATCACCTCACCACTAAGAGCCCACCCACCATTACCCTCAACAATCGAATCCAGCACCAGCGACTGCACCCTGCAAGTAAATCACGAAGACTGTACCCTAGAGCTCAGCGACCGCTCCCTAAACCTCGAACTGAACGGCATGCTAAAAGAAAGGCATGTAGAGACAGACATCGAGAAAGAAGCCGTGAACCAGGAAGAGCAGCACGAGTCCGGCCCACAGCGTGCAGGAACCGGCAATGCCAGTCAGCTCCCGTACTCGGAGTCTATGACAGAGACGGGGACTGTTAAGCGTCACAGATCTCGTCGGCGGCAGTGGATTATTGCGGGTGCTGTATTGGGGGTTCTTGTTATCCTTACTGTTATTATTGTTCCTTCTGCTATCTATGGTACTCGTGAGACTCAGGCGAGGAATATGGCTAAGGCTCAGGCTAACGAGGTTGGGCTTGGATATACATGAGCTTGGGGTTTAGATATACTTGTGATTGTATTTGGATATATTGGTTGAGGGGTGTTGAGCTGGGTGTTGGAGGAAATGCGAATGGATGAATTGTTTTATTCGTTGTTAGTTAAGTTGTCTGTTTGGGAATCTACTTGTTTGAACTTGGGAATCTTTAAGATGTAGACAATACAGGGGAGTCTCTTAAAGGTGCGAACAGCAGTGCAGTCAGAGTGCTACTAGTGAACGCTAGTTTTTTTAATTACTAATAAAAGGCCACAAGGAGGTCAATGAGAAGCAAAAGCAGGGCAAAAACAATGACTGAAGCAGTATACTCGCTTCGAGGCGTATAGGTTTAGTGCGAAGACGTTCCAAATACTTCATGTGTCGCACTATATAAGTTATACTTTTTACTATGTTAAACTTGAAGACTAAGTTACAATTGGAAGTAGGGGCGTAAAGAGTATTCTAATATGTGATATCAACCATGCACACAAAATGAACATTGGACCATGGAGGGTAAGAGCTCTACGATCTCTTTCTCTAGCACTAGATGACTGCCTATTCAAAGCCAGTATACATAGCTACAAGAGTATACAGATAAGAAAAGTAATGGTTGAAATATGGATCCGAATTACCTAAGAGAAGATAAGGGACGTAACTCAACGTCCAGGCGACCATGCACTGCCCTAACTGTACAAAATAACACGACAGTCACATGGTAGCCCATGGATACATCTCACAGCGTAACATTTCCTGTTTCCACCATCATTGTTATTGCTCAAATATCACGCCACGATACGATGCAACATGGAGTGTGTAAGAGCTAACAGCTGAGAGAGCTTCAGTTTGGCTTTGAGAGTGTCGTGCCTCCTGAAACCACCAACGGTCCGTTGTTAACGCTAGGGATTCCATTCGCGTATGATGGCGCAGGGGCCGAGGGGGGAACATTTCGAGTGTTCATGTCGAACTCGGAAGGGACTTCGGATGGTGGGGGTTTGGGGGGAAGATGAGAGGGAGTTCCCCATTTGGCAATTGAGTCGCGGGGACCAGAGGCAGGGACACGGTTTGGAATCATGTTTGCGGCAGGGTCCATGTTCCGATTTTGAAGGCCTTCATGGTACCCGGTCCACTGGCCCTGGACGCTGGGTTGCATGTTGGCATATGGCTGCATTGCGTGCTGAGGAATTTTGCTCGGATGGCGGCCAAGAGGTGCGCCACCTGGGATGAATGACCGGGTCTGAGGGTTGAAGTGTGACCTGGCATTGGCATATCCTGCCTGCATTGCGTGAGACCCAGCAGCATTCTGCATTGCAGGATTCATGTGTTGGCCGGGATATTGAGCATAAGGATATCCGCCCATGTTAGGCGGCATGGACTGCTGATGCTGGGGATAACTGGGCCAGTGGACAGGCGGACCGTTTCTTTGAGGTTGGGGCTGTTGATAATTCGTGGGGTAAGACGGAGAGTGCCAGTTGGGATTTTGCTGGTATGGAGCGGTATTTGGCAAGGCGTAGTTGTTCATCGCCGGCGAGGACTTGTTTGACGATTGTTGACTCATCATTCCTGGCTGGTTCATCGAAGCGTACCCGGAATACGGCGATTGCTGCGGCATGTTGCCTCCCTGCCATGAGCCATTGGAGGTCATTTGAGGTGACATTGTCATTGGATACTGCATGCCGTTCATGTTCATTTGGCCCTGCATTTGGTTTGGCATTTGACCTTGCATCTGGCCTGGTATCTGGCCTGTCATCTGGTTGGGAATTTGGCCCTGCATTTGTCCCTGCATTTGTCCCTGCATCTGTCCCTGCATCTGTCCTGGATACATCGCACCATTCTGACTAGATGGCAAATAACCACCTGAGGGTGGGGGTACACCGGGCCCAACCAAGTAGGGTACTTGGTTCGAGTATGAATTGTCGTTAACGGTAACGTTGTATGGAGCGGAACCGTTTGCATATTGCATGCCTGGATAGTAGGCGTTGAACTGGGAGCGAACCTCGAAACTGTCATCATGAGGAGGCCTCTGTTTCTGGTTCTTTTTGCGACCATTCACGGAGCTGGAGCGCGACATGTTGGGATTTGATTCGCCACTAGCTGTGTCTGATTTGGCGCTATCTGGGAAGTCCCGGAAAATGCGCTCACGCGCTTCGTGGTATTTCGCTTCCCGTTCCTCTCTTGTGAGATTCATTCGATCTTTGGCGGGAGTAGCGCCAGATGAAGACCCATTTCGTTCTCCATCTTGACCACTATCACCAGCCTCCGAAGTCGCCTTCGACGGAGCTGAAGAGCCTCCGATACTTCCATCAGTTCGATCGCCGTCATTCCGGCGCATAATCTTCATTGCCGGGACAGTTGTAGGAGGCGTGGTGTGGTTGGAAGCATGCACCATGGCCAAAGGCGTGGGTCTAACCAGGTCAGCAATCAATTCATCAGGGCAAAAGGGAATGAAATAACCTACAGTCGGCAGAACGGCGTTCGGTGCAGCCTGACCGATGTAACGTTGTTGTCGACAAAATGTGTCAAATGATAGTAATCCCCTAGCTTGTGTGCAAGAAGTCGCCCAAATGCGTTTGATGGAGGCAGCTCCAAGGATTGCTCACTGAGATAATTATGTTAGTTAAACCCACAAGGGAAAGTTGCATGGGTAAGAGGGATATTGCTTACCTAGAATCCTTGATGAAATGACGAATCTTCTCCTCCAGCTGAAGGATCAAAAGACGGTCTTTTGGTGATTTCATTGCCTCCAAAAGCTTCTCGTCTGGATCAAGAGGGAATCCATGTAGATTTTGACCGTCCTGAATGCTGTCAGGGTTGGCAGGGATCACAAAGTTGTTTGCGACTGAATCCGGGGGTATTGCGCCGTTGCCAGACTGAGTGTCATTGAACAGAGGACCAGAAACGGGAAGAATCCCGCGTGGTCGTAGAGGGATGCCATCTCGGAAGTGGTCCCGATACGCGCGGCTGTCAGCTTCAGAGCCTGCCACCGAATTGGGAGCGCCAGAGGCAGGACCAGAAAGTGCATCCTCTTCGTCAATAGCCTGAACGCTAGCACTGTCATCAGGGCGCACAGAGTCTTTTTCATCCATTGCAAAAGTAGTCACTGAAGCAAGACTCTTCGAGTCGAAACTGGTCATTTTCGTGGATGACGTAGAAAGATGAGTACGATCATCATCAAAAGAGTTCTCTCGCTTAAGCAACCCATTTTCCTGACCACCAAGGAAGGAGCCCGAGCCTGCGCGGTGCTTGTTTAGGGTAATCCCGATATCTTGCACGCCTCTTCCTAGGTCATCGACAGCTAGGTCAATAGAGTTGGCCTCCGGCGTTTTATCCAGCGTGTGCTGACTGGGCAAATCAACACCCGAGCCATGCGCTTCCGCGCAAGAAGATGGGGCTACCTGTTGGCAGATGTCGTTCTCGTCAGATGCTGAGGAAATTTGGGGGTTGGAGGTCGCGGCCATTGCGGCAATCTGGTGATTTAGATTAGCGATGATTCACCAATTAGTGCGCTTTGATCAGCAGTACTCATGAGCCATACCTTTGCAAAAGAGAGCGGGCCATCTCCTCCGGGGGGACTTTGGGATGCCATATCAACGCTCCGCGGGATGCGTGTCGAAATTGTTTAGATACCACAAAAAAATCCCGAGATCAAGCCAAGATGCAGCTGCACTTAACACGTCTCGGATCCTTAAATATGAAAGAAGCGGAAACACGTCTGGTTGGAAAGTAGGTTGTTGGGGAAATCCGTTTCACACAAGCCCAAAACGAAAGACATATCTCTGGAAGAGGGCGATCGCCATGGAGAAAGCTGTGGGCATTAAGCATTAGCAGTGTAGAGTAGCATGGAGTATAGCCAGAGGATAAGTGGGGAGTAAATGGGACTCAGCAGGGCAAGCCCCCACACCCAATTCCAGGCAACGGTCCTTACATGAAATCAAAGCTGGCTCATGTTCAGGGAGATAAAGGCCTCGTCCTGAGATGGAAAAACTGCAGATCGGGCAGCCCTGGAAAAAGGCAAGAAACTCCACTAACTTATCCGAGCCGGCGGAACTGAATGACCTGAGAATTGATAGACCTCAAAAGAGAATCAATATCGATCAGGGGCGTTGGAAACCTGAAATCTGATTATTCTCGAACGCCTGAAGATTCGTGGGCGCATTTTGCCGCGCCCCACCGCCCCTGCCGCGCGCCTACAATTTCCTTGGGCTTCAAAGGTGAACAGCCGCCGATCAAACGACTTGCGCCGAACCACTTTACGCCTGATTTCGACTGTACACCCGTGTGTGGTCTTGTTCATACCACATAACGAGGCTTGAAGGATCTCTTGCTACAAAATTCGACTCCGTCTGCCACACTACACTTTCCAATGAACCGTTATAGAAACGCTCCGACGCTCCGGGGCCCCAGCAAGGCCTCCGCGAACACACAGTGTCAAAAATGCCTCAAACGAGATATGTGTCCCCTTTCGCCGTGAAGGATTTGGGCTAACTTCAACGCACGGCACTACAGTTATGAATGCAAGGCAACAGCACAAGAGCGGCCATATATGGCACGTCCTTCGCGGACTCAGCAACTTATGAACCCCAAGTTGATGCCCAAGCTCTCGAACGAAAATCCAAATGAGCTTCTGCAGACGTGAGTACCTATCATCTTGCACACCCCATGCCTATACTGTAACTAAACAAGACAGAGCTGGTGTGGCTGATGAGCTACTTGCGAAACGAGAGCAGGAGCGTGGCCGAAAGAGGGACCTTGAAGATACCACAGATCGCGACTCTCAGTCTCCGAAGCGGGCCAGATCCGTCTCATCGCACTCAATGACTTCAATTTCAACTATATCAACCAACCGATCCTATTCCGCATCTCCTCGCCGGAGCAGACGTGACGCACACGACGGTCGTCGGGATTCCACATCACCACCTCCAACTAAGTCTCGGAAAAGACGCTACAGTGATTCTTCAGAGGGCCGTGCTGGCTCGGTACACTCTTCGGAACAAAGACCTCGCTCGATCTCCAGGGAACGCACTGAGGATCGCAATACTCGACGAAGACGCCGTGAGTCTAGCCCCGAGGAAAGAGGGCGGCACCGTGCTGCGGGAAGACACAGCTCGCGCCGAGACCGCCGTAGCAAGAGTGCGGACAAGGCCCGTGTTCCAAAGGAAAATCGTTCTCCAACTCCCGATGGTGCCCGTGACCGTCACTACCGGGATCGAGCAAGCCCGCCACGCCAGTCTCAACCGTCTAGACAAGATACTAGAATGCGGAGTGATCAGCCTCCTCGTGAACGGAGCTTGAGTCCTTTCAGCAAACGCTTGGCTTTGACTCAAGCCATGAACCATGGACGGTAAATCAATTTCAATGGTGTTCTGCTACATTAGGATTCTCAAGGCGCAATGAGTTATGGGGCGCCAATTCATGTTCCACTGGCATATGTGAACAAGTGTATTATTAGCATTTTCAGGCATGCGACTTCCAACCTATCAGCCTCGATAGCGAAACAAAAAAGATGTCAAGAACGATATTAAAAGGACGAAACAGAATTGCTCATTGAAACTGTTTGAACTGCAACCTTTCCTAACGCCTCAGTTTGATTTGCAGTATGGCAGCATGCCTGTGCCCTAATCGGACGCCTCGAGATAGAAATATGAAAAATGATAAAATGGACAGAATATAGAAAGTACAGGTAAAGGCAGAAAAGCTAGAGAGCACCAGCCCTGCCAAGGGTATCACATTCAAATCGTTTCATCGTCGTCCTTCTCCTCTCGCTCGCATATGGATGCCCTCAACCAATGTCTCGCCCTCCATACCCACTTCCTCGCCCTCTCCATTCGATGCCCCGCCACGTTCCTTCGCAGCGCGCTGTGCAGCCTCTATCCGTTGTCGTACAAGTCGAGCAATTGCATTTTCCGTCCGTACGTCGAGAATCTTAAGCTTCTCATCCAGATCCCGTTTCAAGTCCCAGTTCGGTTTCTTCGGTTGCAGTTTGAATAGATCAATGGGTTGGTCTGCCTCTGCATCTTTCTTGGCTTGCTCTGCTGTGGCCTTTGCGATTTCCGCTGCCTGTGTCTCAAGCGTCACCTGGCCCTCTTGTGGGCCCTGCTCGAATCCCAGCTTGGGGCCGCGAGCTTCGGGGTCGTAGTTGCGGCCAGACAAGTGGGTTCTTGTCACATCTGGTTCGGCGTCGGCATCCGGAAGCTCTTCTGATGCACCGGCATCTACCGTCTCGGGTTCTGGTTGCTTGCGCTTCAGGGCTGCGAGCTTAGCGAGGCGGGCTTTGCGGTCGATGGACGCCGCATCGAGATTGGCGTGGTTCGACGACATTCTTTCGATGTTGTTTGGAAGTGGCCGTGGGAGGTTTTGGACTTGGGCTCCAGGAGAAAAAGTGACTGGGGTGACCTAGAGTAATCCCAAGCTCCGAGAAAGTTGAAGAGCGGAATGATAAAAGATGTGGTGCGCCACACCTCAGCCACGGCAAAATCGGGCGGAAATCAACTTTCAACACTTAACCATACTCCGACTTCTTCACCCTGCGCGACTTTCTGGGTTTGTTCTCTTCTGGATTTCCCAATGTATGCGAATACATACTCCTGAATGTCATTGTGTCCGCACCAACTCGTTCGGTCCCGTCTGAACGGGTTGCTTTCGCCGCAATGCCGCAGCGCAGGCCGATGGTATCGGGACCCCGGGGCGCCAAATTTTGGACATAGAGTGCAGCATGCTTCGACTTCCGGTTCTTCGGCGATCTTGGAGCCTGGAACTACACACGATGACCTCAGTTCCGGAATATCGCAACTTGCCAACCACGATCCCGAAAGCTCATACCCCGAGGAGTCAAGTCATTTGGCAACAGATGAACATGGCAATGCTGAGAACTCAACCTCGAGAACTCGATCAAACCACCGTCAAATCCGAAGAAATGCGGCACCACTCCCACTCATGCCGAAGAAGGAAATACGGAAGATTATCCATGCGCAAGGTCTTGCTCCCAGTCTC